>Ga0116231_10000573_pt1 | contig 66112 bp, 46 predicted proteins | sample S1TSphgellanicum_2_FD_89695 | JGI IMG/M metagenome (GOLD analysis project Ga0116231, IMG submission 89695) | Host-associated microbial communities from peat moss isolated from Minnesota, USA - S1T2_Fd - Sphagnum magellanicum MG | ecosystem: Host-associated > Plants > Peat moss > Unclassified... | reverse complement strand
TTTTTTTTTTTTTCTGTTCTTGAATTCTATTTGTTGTGTGTCATTGTCATCTTTTTGCAATTGTGGGGTGTTAGGACACAATTTACTCTCCTTAGTTGCAACTTACATTACTATGGAGCTCTCTGCCTATGTAATCAATCTAGGAACATTTCATTCCATTGTTTTTTATATTCTTCTTCAAGTTTTCAACATTTTTTAATATTTCTATCTATTGTGTGTTGTTGTCTTCTTTTTGGATGCATGGGTTGTTGGGACACAATTTATTTTCCTCAATTGCAAGACACGTCATTTTTTTTACACAAGACTCATGCTATTGTGGAACTCTTCCTCTAGGGTTGTCATTGCTATCTTTTGTTATGATATCCATTACTACTTTTTTACAACTTTCTTGTGTTTGAAATCCTTTAGTTTCAACCTTTGAAGATTTTATAACTTTAAGCATTTGAACATTTGCGATTGAACTAAGCCTCTAAACCTTCCTTCTCTTTCTTTGAACATGAATAATTAGCAAAACAAGGTTCCATTTTAAACATGGTGTATGTTGTTTCAAATCATGCTTTATGTTTTCAAATTATTCACTTTTTCATCTTTGGATCCAAATTTGTACAATTTCAACCCAGCTCTTGAAATAAATGTAGAATTTTTTAGGAGTATAATTATGTTCCATTGTTTGCAAATGTGTAATTGTCTCTTTCTTTATCAAAATATTTAAGGGCATTGGGTGAAGCCAAGGAGCACCACTTGGTTCTCCCAATGTTTATTAATTGAATATGATGATGATGAATGGGTATAGGATTTCAAAATGATGAAAACAATTTTATTTAAGATTGGTGAATAGTTACAACCTTTTTTGTTGAAGCATAAAATTTCATATTGAAAAAAAATTCTAGTTGAAATATGAATGTCACGTAATGTTTATAAGTTGGCCCATAGTGCCAAAATTCTAGTTTGCAGTGAATTATTTACAATTGGCAAGTCAATAATTTCCTTTGTGTTACATGAGTTTGTGAAGGTTGTCAACATCACTTTAAGGAATTTTATATCTTGGCCAATTATAGCAAAATCAAATGTTGTCATGGAAAGTTTTAACTACGATGTGGGTTGCCGAATGTTCATGGTGTAAATGATGGTACCCACATTCTAATATTTAAACCTCAAACCTTTTTTTTTGAAGATTACTCTTTCCATAAAACAAGAGGTTATTTAATTATTGGGTCAAAATAGGTAACTAGGAGCTAAAAAAGGCGTCGAATGTTAGACATAATTAATCAAAATCAAACATGTATTTTTTTATTACCATTTGAAACCATAGGAATCATGGCGAGTTAGTATTTTTTCCTTCATATGAATGTCAAAGAACTTAGAGTAAAAATTCATTTGATCCAATTTTAAGTTTTGATTTTAATTTAAGACATTTGAAAATGTGCACCTACTCCATTAGATGGAACTAGTTTTGCAAAGGACTATCAAAAGGATTCATATAATTTTTAAAAAATCATTGAAAAAAATACACATGATAAGAACACATTAACCACACTAAGAAAACATTCATATTTTTTAAAATGTTGAATTCTAAAACTTTAAAAATTCAAAAAATGTTTCAAAATTGCTTAAAATTTTCAAAGCTTCTAAAGTCCTTTACCACATGTAAATATGTTATAATGTACGATGTATGAAGAAAAGTTATAGCTTAGAGTATAAAAAAATTAAAGAATGTGAAATTTTAATTTTTGGTGATGATTTAAAATTTTGATCATTTTTCAAGATGAATCATTGAATCTGTAAGGAATTTGCACACTTTTTAAAAAATCATATTTATTCAATAATGATTAATAGAAAAAAAATGATGCACTAGGGAGCATTTTAATATATATATTTAGAACAAGCTACAAAAAAATTCATTCAAAAATTCATTTGCATGTAAAAGTTTTTTTTGGGAAAAAAGACATGCAATATATTTTCCAAAGCAATCCCTTTGGTTCCTAGTTATAAGTTTTGACCTTGTTGCTCAAGTCATTATATATTGCAATGAAAATTTATTGATCTTGTGTTGGATTACTAAGTAGTGTCAATGATGTTAGAGTTTTATGCATGTTTGCATTGTATCGATGTGTTCAATTTCATGGTCAATTTGATCTTAAGAAAGGTGCTACTGGTTTTCCTCCATATTTGTTGGGTGATAAGGCCTATCCATTAGTTAATTGGATAATGATGCCCTTCAAAGAGGAGGGCAACATACAATCTTGGAATTATTTTATAATAGGAAACATAAAAGAAGGAGGTCAATCATTGAAAATGTTTTAGCATATTGAAATTTTTTTTCAAAGAGTTACAAATATCTGAATTACATGTGACGTTCTTGCTTAAGGTGTGTACGTGTTGTTGCATGTTGCATAATTTCTTTGGGAGCGAAAATGAAGCTAACATAGTTCAATTGATTCACATTATTGTACTAGAGGTTAACACACATGATGAAGGATAATAATAAAAAAGTTGATGACAAAATGAATAAAATGCAAATTGAAGGTCAAGAGAGTTCTAAAAAAGTAATTTGTAAGGACTTGAGTTGATAGATAAATAAACTTTTCACAATTTGGTAAGTTTGATTTTTCCATCAAAATTGAAATTACGTCAAGCTAAAATTTCAGTTTTACATTTTTAATTTCTCCCATAGCTTCTGGAAAGATTTGTTGACTTTTATGGGTAGGTATATTATGCCACTTGTAGTCACAACTTGTAAATTATTGTACCAATAATTGTTAAATTTTGATGGCAAGCATATTATGACACCTATAATATAAAGTTGCAAAATATTGTATCAACAATTGCTAAATTTCAATGGTAGGTATACTATGGCACTTGCAATAGGAGCTTGCAAATTAGGGACAACTCATGTACATTGCAACCATGTTCTTCTTTTCCCATTTGTTGATATTCATAAACACCAACATTACAACTTTCATTTCAACAAAAAAATACATTCTCAAGTTTCAATTTAATTTGGAATACCTTTAGTGTTTGGTGACTTCTTCATGATTTGTGATTTTGTCTTCTATTACATTGGTGGTTCATGTGTCATTGTTGGTGGCAACTCACATGAAAGCCTAACTCATTGCTTGTGTCAAATTGTTGAGTTCTTGAATCATTACCATGCCCATGGTCATTTGTGTGTTGTGGGCAGCTTCATCATAGATTTTGAAGTATTCATTCTATTTTTCAACAAGTTTGTTTTGAATCTCCATTCCTTTCTCCTACAACATTATACTCGTGGCATTGATCTAATTAATAAATTCCACTAGAATCTTGCTCCCTTTCTTTGTTACTTCTACCATGCTTTCATGAACAAAGTACTATGGTCTTTTCACCTTTATGCTTCGATTTGATTGATCATTTTGTGTTTTGAGAATGTTTGAACGCTTGTCGACTAAAGTTGATGTTGGGGGTTTGTTGGGGGTTCACTAAATCATCATTCAAATTGATGGCATCATTAGGCATGAAACCATATTGCTTGTAGGTGACATTTGCATCATCTATTAGACCCAACATATGAAGTGGGTTGAAAATGGGCTATGTTCCCAAAAATTCTCTAGTCATTTTGTATAGTCCTCACTCAAAATTCCTTGGCAACCTTCATGCCAGTTTTTCCTTTAGGTTTAAGGACTCGTATTCTTGGTTGTTTGTAGTACTTATTTTGTAGTCATAAATATTTTTGAAATTTCTTACAAAAGCACCCTTGTTTTTACATGTTGCACCATTCTGTAATTGACTTGAGAAATTTGCATTCATCACTTATATTAAAATCTTGTTCAATTTTGTAACAATAGTCTCAAACTTGTCCTTACCATTTATTGTGTCAAGACTTGCAACATGTTCATCCTTTTTAGCTTTGACAAGATTCAATATTTCACCATGATCCTAATTTCATTAGTGTGTTTTCTTGCCTTAGACATGCACATTGGAATCTGTTGCTTGATTAAGACCTTCTTTCATATTTTATTGTTTTATTTTGTGTTGGAGCAATTACCTCATCAAAAGAACTATTCATAACAAATTCTTCCATACTTGCACACAATTGAAATAGGCATTTGGCATTTGAATTTGCAACCATGAATGTGGTTACTAGCAAACTTGTTCTCATGTGTGCAAATGTTCTTGTTCAAAAGTTTGTTGATCAACATTCTTTTGTTTAAGAAGTGTGATCTTATGACCAAGAATCTTTCACAACATATTTTCTATTCATGGTATGTTTTCTATTCACAACATGTTTTCATGGCTTGAAAACAATGTAGGTAGCAGAATGTAGGCAACAAAATTATCTTTTTTGCTTTGTTTTGGTTGATGGTTGTAGAAGCTTGTCCCTAGAAACTCCATTATGGCATGGTGATGATAGTGAAGAAGTTAGAAGAAGTTTACAACAATCTTGATCAATAGATTTTGTTGTTATTTTGTTTATTGAACATAACAAAGAAAAGTAGAGTAAAAAGAGAAGTTGAAAGTGGCAACGAGCGGGAAGATGAGAATGCAAGGGAATGGGGAAGGTGAATAGGGAAGGGAACAAATGGAGAACAAGACAAAAGTAAGTTAACATTGAGTTAAAGTCCCTTTTTTCTAAACTATTAAATTAACATGCAACTTTGAATAAAATCTATTGTTTTTGAAATTTTGATAAATAAACATTGAGTTAACATTAAGCAAACACCAATGTTAAATGGGTGTCAAGTAGGATGCCATGTAGATTTTAATGTTAACTAACAATTTTCGTTTGAATTTTACAATTTTCTACCACTATTTATTGATTTCCCATCATATGTGATTGTAGCTTTATTAAATGATCAATCAACTTCAGAAAGGAGGAAGTAACCTTATAATGTGAAGAAAAAGTCAAATAATCATACTTAAAGTTGATCATCTTGCCATTCAAAACCCATAAGGTGAAGAACAACTCTATGGCATGTGAAGACCTTGTAGGATTTTTCTATTATAGTGTCCTACCCATTATAACAAGTTTGGCAATATTTGAGAAAGAAACAAAAGAAGTTGTTATTGTGGAAATTGTTTAATTGAGAACCTTTTCTTTCATAAATACCATGAATTAGAAGTTGGGTGTTCAAAACTCTAATGAAAGCTTCAAGGATATTTGTGATTCATTTTGTCTTGCACCTTTATAGTACATCATTTGATCTTAATTTCAATATTCAAATAATTTGGATCTAGTTTTTGTTAACACCTTTTATGTTTTGTATACAATTCCATGAAAGAGCAAGGATCTCCCACAATGCTTGTTAGATTGCACAACTTGCAAAAGATTACAAAAGAATTAAAAATGATGTAGTGCATCTTGAGACCAATAAAAAAAATTGGCATTTCTTTATCCCTAAGTTATTAACTAAAGAAACTCTTTATGCAAGGAATTACTATGAGGCCATTTCTTAGCATGGCTGAAAAATACATTTAGCAAAAGGTACCATGTTCAAATCAAGAGTTCTTGGCACATGTTGCCAAGTTTTATGTAAGCATTTAAAGATTCTCAACAAGGAGAGAAAAATTTAAAGTGGTAGGTATAGGGTAAGAGAGGTGTAATACAAATGAAAAGCTTTTGAGTCGTGTAAGAATGTTGGTACAAAAATGTGGAGGTTAATAATCAATCTAATAATCATTTTTATAAATATAAATTTTATAATCATTTAAAAAGATTATGGATGTATTATAAGAGTTAAATAAATTTTAAGTTTAAATTTGAAGAGTCATTTTGAAAAGGAAGATTTCAAAGGAACGTGAGAAAAAGGAAAGATAATGTGATGAAAAAGAGGTAGAGATTTTGGAAGGGAAATTGAAAATGTTATGGAATGTACTTCAATAACTAAATAAAAATAAAAATATTACTTTTAGGTTTCCCTTTGCAAGGGAAGATTTCAAAGGGTATATGAGAAAGAGCAAAGATGATGGTACATAAGGTGGAGATTTTGAAAACGCATTTGAAAAATAGTTGTAAAGTTTTTGCTTTCCAATGAAGGTGGGTAGGGGAGAGGAGTGCGGTAGCTAGGCTTGCAAGAGGTAGCTACCTTAGTGCATGGCATAAACATACACACATGCTGACAAGAATTATGTGGTGAATGGCATGAAGCCATAGATTCTAAATAAATCCAGAGAACAAAATTTGGCATTCAACAATTTAGAAACTTGATCTCTTAAATTTGAGGTGGCCTTTGATTTGCAAATAATACTATGCATGCCAAGTTCGCCTTCTGAAGCTTCACCAATTTGCTTCCAGAGAAATGTTGCAATTAATCTGCTTTCTTTCCCATTGTATGTATGGAAGTTGATTGAGTGATGTTAGTATCTGGCATTTACCTTCCAACACAACTGCCATCAGAAGCTTCATTTGGTTGTATGCCCCAATATTTGAGGCTTAATTCTCAGTGACAACTGATTCAAGCATGAACACATTGATGAAGTGAGCAATGAATCTAAAACAAAAAAGTCATAGAGAGCCTTGCACACCAAGGAGGATTGCCATGGTTGACAAAAGATGTAACAGAGAATCATATAAAACCCCATCGTGAACACAAAATCTATGGAAAAAGTCAACTACCTTCGAGATCAAGAACTGAAGTATATTCATAAAATGGAAAAGAGGTTGGAAGTGCAGGATGCAAAATGCTTTTGATTTAGCCCACCAAGCACACTTGGCTGCATGTTCTTATTTGGGCTATGATGCGAAAGATTCTAAGCAAACCCACTTCAGGTCCTAGGTACCTCTTGTTGGCAACATAACATTGAAAGAAAAATAAGTAAACTTGGTGACCTTTTGATAAACATTTGAGGAGCAAATGTATAACACCTTCATGTCAAATGTGGTTTTAGCTTTGACTGAATATTCAGTTTGCAAATTTTTCACTCACATTGACTGAGTATGGTTGTATTTCAGGGCTTAGGAATAGGGGTGCCAATATCACTAGAGTTTCATATGCACCATCACATTGTGAACTTACTGGAAGTCCTAATCCATACATGAGTGATTCAGCTTCACAATATTTGTCAACTGCCAATGACCTGAATTACCACAGTGGAAACTCAGAGAACCCATCTCTATTCTCTCATGCGTGGATAAAAGAGGTGCCAGTTTGAACATTATTGTGCAAGTCACATGGTGCATTGCTTCAAAATAGTTTTCTAGAAGCGGATAAGGCCTCAGAATGCTATGAACCCAATCTTGTGTGGGTAAAAGAGTAGGCTTCATGATGGTGAATCATGCAGGTCAATTGGCAATGGATGGAGGCAACAAATGCAACAAAACAAAGAGCCTCTGAGTGGGGAAGAGATTAAACTAGAGTAGGATTCCACAGCCTCACATTCTACCCAGTGGGAACTGAGAGCATCAAGCATACACTTCTTTTCATCCTGGTGGTTTTAGATCTTGTTCTCCAGGTTTTCTGTCCTGTCACAAATTTTGCAAGGCAAGGTCTTGAGAAGATAAGCACCCAATGCATGGAAAGAATTGGTTGTTGATGGAGAAACGGAATAAAGCTCAAAAGAGTGTCATATCAACAATGGATGCTAAATTTGCTGTTGAAAGAACAGTTTCAAAGTCTACAACCAAGGAGTGATGGTATTGGGCTTACATGATAAGGCGAAATAGGAAGCATGCCAAGGATAGACATGAGGATGAATGCATTTCAGCCAAGCAAATTGCAGTGTCCAGTTCCTACTAAGCCATGTTCCCATGGTAGCCTCAAGAACAACATTAGCAGATACGAATAGCAGCCAAGGGATTCCCTGTCTTCTTGCCACTGTGATGAGGAAAGCTCAGAGGATCAAATCTGTTTGGAGGAGTATGAGCAGGATTCAGTCTTGTCAAGCTGATGGGCCAAGAGGTTGCTGAAGAAAATGATTGCAGATGATGAAACAGGGAATATGGCGACAGCTTGGAGTCTCTTCTTCCCCAACAAGTTACAGCAATGGAGAGCAATTCAAAAAACAAAGGGCAAGGAAATTGTATCCAAAACAGAGGGAGGTTTTTGATGTCACCAAGGAGTTGGAGACACAGGGAATGACTATGAATCAAGAATTGAGATCCAGGAACTGAAGAAAAGGGAAAATCTTGTTTGAAAACTATGCAATCAGGATGAAAATTTTGGCAGATATTGAGTCTCAAATTGCTGCAGATGAAAAGGTGTGAGATTAGGAACCTTTTTGCTCTGATCAATTTTCTGCTTGATGCATACATACAAAATTTTTGGGTTCATCTCAAAACATGCAAGGTGCAGAGGAGAGGCTTCAAGGATTGCTGGACAAACAAGAAATCTTCCAGGCACATTTTCAAGAGGAGTTGGAGAATGGTGACATGGACAGGCAAAGAGAACTTCTTAAGGTTGCAAAATTTCCAACTTGGACAATGTGCTAGAGCAAGGTTTGAAAGAACTGGTGGCCTAGGGGACATCAGGTCAAGACTCCTGGAATCGAGGGAACCTGCAAAGCTTGAAGAAAGCTACTCATGACCATTCTTATTGCCTTCCAATATGAAGCAATTGCAGGAGTTGGAGATGGAGAAGGTAAGACATGCAGGTTCTACAGAAGTGTTAAAAGAAGTCAGAGTCAGCTTGGTGATGTTGAACACAGATGGAGATAATCCAAAAGAAACAGATGAGTCAGATAATGACAGTAGCACAGTCAGGCTTGTTGCATTGCAACATGATGAAACTCAAAGAATGCCTACGGTTGGAACAAAACAACATCTCATAGCCAAAGACGATGCATGTGTCTTTGAAAATTCTCCTGAGGTTGCAGAGAAGAAATCTACCCATTGTCTTAAAAAGCTGATTGAAATGCAACAGGATAAGTGCCAAGAATTGGGGCTTGTGGAGACGAACACTTTCTTAGCCATCACTTCTGTGCTACAAGACAATGAGAATGATATTCTGGTGAGTAAAAATAATAAGCATACCTTTGTTGCTAAGCAAAACCTTGCTTCTCTAGTGCTTCTGGAATTGGCTACAGTGACTTTTACAAAGTGTCCATTGTCATTTACACTTTGTTTGCAATGTTGTTGGGGTACTTCCAAGACAAATAATCAAATTGTTCCTATATATTCAAGTCACACGTGCACTTGAAGATAGAAATCTGCAAACATGGAAGTTTGTGTCATGCTTCTCATGATGCCAATGAGATGATGGGAAACTATGGGGTGATAGATGAAACTAAGCTACAATCAAGGTTTCTGAAAGAGTTTGCACCATTATCTTTGCAGCCAAAAAACTTTCATGGATGGGACAGTAGTGTGCTTGCTTCTGTGGTTGATGACAAATAAAATAGAACTAAGAGGTTAAACAATAGCTCTAGCTCAAGGTCTGAAAAAAGCTGTCAGTCACTGGCAGTTGAACTGGAAGTTGTTCCATTGAGAGTTGAATCTCAAAATCATTTTACTTAAAAAATTAGTTTGCAGCAATCTGAGGAGAGTAAGCTATGGGTTGAGGAATTTGAAACTTTAAAGTTGTTATCCATGCAGCAGTCTCAAAAGAATCAGTGTCTTGATTGGTTTCATCCATGGGATTTCTTCCCTTTTGATGAGGCTGCCATCAAAGAAATTGAAAACTCTTCTTTGGCTACCAAGCCAGCATCAAATATGGTGGCTAATGAGTATATCTCAAGATCAGAAAGTGACAAGATGATTACCAAACCATCAGCAGACATGACCAGAGACCAAAGACCATCCTCACAATGTATGGAACTTAGAGTTGAGGAGAATGAAGAGTTGTCCAGAGTCTCAAAGTCTACGCTGGATAAAAATCAAATGGAGTATTCAGAGCTTGCAATACTTATCTCCAAAGAGCTAATGGAAAGCACAAAGGATGCCAGGTTATATGGAGGTGCTGGAAAAAATGAAGGACATCTAGGTTTGTACACCCCAGATGATGATGCTGTTGCACACGATTACAAAGAGATTTTTTCAAGAGATCAAGAAGCAAAGAAAGTTGAGAATTTGAAGAATGACAAAGCTGAAATGCGCATACTGGTTCGTGAGCAAGAAGTGGCATGGAGGATGGCAGAGGATGCTTTAGAGAATATGAATCAAAGGCTGAGGCAGCTAGAAGGCCACAAAGTTAGGCTGCATGAAACACTAATAAGAAAACTCCACATTGATCGAAGCCAAAAAAACATGGAGGCTGCATTGAACCAACTTGAAACACAACAAGACGACTACCCTCTAAGGTTCACATCATTTTATAAGTCTCCACTCTCTGAGGATGATGGAGAGGATGCAAAAGTTGCCTCTAGTCATGTAACAAGAGGGCACCTCTCATTGATGATCATGCCAGGGGGCTCAAATGAGTCACAGGTCACTATCCTGGAGGAGAGTATCAAAGCCCAAAGTGAGAAGCTTGATGATATGCAAGACAATAGAGGGCAGCAAAAGTCAGTGTATGATCCACAGGTATGTATTGAAATTAAGACATGTTTGGTTCAACAGAGCTTTAGTCTTAGTTTCAAATGTGACGGGTTAAAAGAATGCACTTGGGACTAGGTTGAAAGCTCTAACCTAGTCAGCAAAACCGAACCAAAAAAATAAAATCGCTTAATGCAATCCTATTAGATTCTGATTTGGACACACAAATGCACACTGTTTCCTTTTCATGTGGCTGGCAACAAGCACTTGAAGAAGGTGGTTGTTGCTGGAATGGACAAGCTTCCCACTGTCAGGGTTTTCTCTGTTTCTTAATGATCACACAACCATGAAACGTAATTTGATGAGAGAGCATATACAGTATTCCTAAAGGGCAGAAAAATGATGAGGCATTGTATTTACAATCTTCTAACATTCTACTTATGCTGAGCAAACATTCAAGGACATTTGTTGTTGCCATAACCCAGTTCATTGCAAATTCCCAACCTAGTTGGCAGTCATGTCCCCATAACTTCCTGCCATGAACTCCTATGTAATTGCAGATTCCTCACACTTGTGGACCTACTGCTGATCATCAAGTAGCACTTGCATAGTATTTGCAGTATTACTCTGTGTGTTGAGCATCACCAAGAAGGTTTTCGCACACTTATAGGGAATGGTCCTCTGGTGGCCATCTGAGATTGCATCCATGAAATGGTTCTCTTGTAGATTATTGTTGGCTACTCTATGAGACAAAAAGTATCTAGCAAGAACACAAATTCGACCCAACTCAATTAGATTGAAGAATACATTATCGTAGATTAACATAGGACCTAGTAAGGACTGGTTGGGTGGTGTGCTTGCCAGAAAAACGTGTCTCTTTCATCCAATAAAGAAGTTGGAGAGCCCAGATTTTGCTTTGATAAGGAGTCAGTGATGCAGTTCCTTGCTAAAGAACATGAATCTGAAAAGTTAGAACAAACACAGACCATTTCCCGACATAATCGTAGCTCTGGTGCCATGTCTTCCTCCCAGTACCTGAAGGAAACTGAGTTAAGGTCAAATGGAAAACATGTTGATAGGTCATGGAGCTGGCTTACCAAGGTTAGCAACAATCTATGCTATTGTGTACAACCTATAGAATCACCAGAGGACGAGTTTGATGGTCCAGAAAATAGTCATAAATCTAGTTCAGAAATAAACAAAGAAAAGCAGGTAAAAGAAGCTGAGAAGTCTTGGCTACTCTCCATGACCAAACAGATCAACAATTGGTCACTATGGACAATAATTGGTCACAAGAAACCAAGTGAGAGGTTTTTTTCTCCTGCTGAAGAGGAGGGCCTTCTTCAGCTTTTGGCCAAAGCAAGAGGGAATAGCTTTAATGGCATGTCCAGCTCTTTTCAAGAAGGGATCAAGAACAAGTTTGGAGATGCATTTGAGGATATTCAACCAGATGCACTCACAAAAAATGAGCCTGGTGTACAACAAAGGAAGCAAAGGTCACAGGTACCAATGTTGAACAGAATTTACCTCAATGACATCTTTTCCTAAGTGAGTTTGTTCCTCTTAGGTGAAACGGTTTTTCATGAATTGCACATCCATAGTTGATCTTTTGATTGGGTGTTATTTTTGTTTCGGTGCATCCTGAGAAACTTCTCATTTTGTTGGTTGTATTAAGAATGTGATGAATATATATATTTTTGTTCCATGCTTTATTGTTGTCCCCCTAAACTAAGCTTCTTGAGCATTTCTGTTGCTTGGTTTGGCAACAGTGGCAAACATTCTATGAACTGCTCTCAACACACCAACGTTGAATTTTTCTTGTAGCACCAAGTTGTGTGAAGTATGCTTTCATTTTGTGCCTCTTATTGTGGAGGAAACTTCACAGCATAATGAGTGTTAACATCCATCTTGTCTGTTAATTTAGGAGATGATACTTGATGCAAAAGAGTAGTAAATGATATAGACCATTCAATGTTGCTTTTCGGGACTCTGGATCCATGCATCTTTCACAATTCTAAGGGTCTATGGATTTAAAATGTCTTCAAGTGGGAGAATTCTATTTGTTGATTGCAGAAAAGTCCATCAAGTTTTGTTGATGGAGGATCTAATCCTGGACCAGAAAATAATGTTATGAGTCCTGAAGCACCAGATGATCTTCCTGATGACAAAATTGACCAGGAGGACAAAAGCTGGTACAAAATAAGCATCCTCCCGGGATACTCGCATCACTGCCTTGCCAATTCTTTCACACTTTCCTGGATCTAGTTATAATGGTTCAAGACTACTATGGACCACTCTAATGATACTTGCATTTTCAGGGGCAGGTAATGTAGGTTGTGTTCAAAGTAAATCACCGTTAGCTGATTTGAAAACTGGTTTGTTGAATGCTAGGATTAATGATGGGAAAGGAAACCAAGTGCTAAGGAGTTCAAGGTTTCCAGGGCAATGGGGCTCCATGCCTCCAAATTTGGAACAAGAGAAGAGGAGCCAGAAGGCACGACATCATCATAGCAATAACAAACAGAAAGAATCTGAAATTGTTAGCAAGTTTCAGCCACAAGAAACCTTGAAGGGGAGTAACAAGCGTATGAACATAGGCAGCAAATCAAATAGACGAAGTAGAGATGTGGAGGACATGATGGGTCATCATCCTAAAGGTGAAGATCATGCTAAGAATGTTGTTCCAAACCGGAGGTCCTCTGTTTATCATGAACCTTCTGCTCCTCCTCCTCCTCCTCCTCCTCCTGACACCAGCAAAGCTACCATCTCATTTGCTGCACTATCCTTAAAAGAGAGTAGCATCCAAAAGAGGGCAATGGAGAGGAAGGGACGAAATAAGCTGAAGCAGGAAAGGGCAATGGCTATAGCTACTGTTGAGAGGAATCTTGGTTTGATGCAAACATAACTGGTAATTTATAAGCTGAAAATTGCTTGCAAGGATTGGTTTGCACTTGGTGGCATTAAAACCTTGGGGCCAAGGGAAGGATGGGCAACCTAAATCATTCTCCTTACAGCACTTATAAAATGATCAATCGCCTTGAGAATGGGAGCAAGCAAACTTATAACCTTGATCTTGTGACTTCCTTAACAAGGGGTATGTCACACTTTGGCCTTGCCATTTACATCAAAAAAGTATCTTATGGCAAAAGAAGAATGATGAAAACAGAAATATTTCAACATGCAAAAATACAACCTTCACAAAATCCTCTAAAAGAAACCAAAAGCCTTCAAGATATGATAGCTCTATAACTAATCTCAAGTTTCAACACAAGCCAAAATAGGTATCATCTTTCAAAAATCCTCCTATAAAAATAGAGCTATTATTACCTAGGGGCCAAAATCCCTTAAGCTACTATACTCTATAATGAATCTAAATGCAATTTTTTCTGGCCTACAAATCTTGTGGCCATACATGTGGCTTCCTTAATCATGGTTATCAAAAACTCAAATACCCGGTTAATATATAGAATCATGACTCTCCAAATTTTTTTTGAAAAAATTTCATATATCCACCTAGAACCTTTGGGTCTTTGTCGATCCTTTCATGAAACCCTATGGTTCTTTGAAGTTTGTCAAATTACTGGAGAATCCACAATTCTTTGACTCTGAATTGTTTTTTCCAATAATCAGAACCGGCGGTTCTTTGATTCGGAAAATGTTCAAATACCCGAAATTGACGGGTTCTTTGATTCTGATTTTTTTTCAAATACTCAGAACCAAGGGGGATCACAAAAATTAAATACCTGCCCCCTACCCTACTTTGAACGGGAAGAAGAGTCAAATACTTTACTCTAAGGTCAGTTTTGTCATTAAATAATCCTCAAAATAGTGAAATGGATTTTCTTGAAAATATGAATCTGAGGTGTGAAAAACCATCATAATTATTGCAGGCTACAATCTGACTAATTCCATTCCTTGTATAAGCATATCATAGTAGATGATAAAAAAATAATAATAATTTCAAAAAAATTAAATGAATCAATTTTGAAAAATATAAAATTCATCTTTTGGTGAAGCCTGACCCGAGACTATATAGTAATCAGATTTAATGTTAAATGCAAGTTAAGTTAAGAAATTTACAAGGTTTGTCACCAATTCACACCAATAGGGTAGACTGGCCAGTGATTGAATATTTCAGTGCTCAGGGCAGGCCGGATCCAAGGGGAAGGCTCTGTTGTTTCTGGTGTCCAAACAAAATTTGAACCCCTCCTCTTGACACATTTGACACAGTAACAATCATCCAAAATGGATTAGAAATGAGAAAGTTATAGTCTCTCAAAGTAAAAAGGGGTCAAAAAACTCAAAAACAAACAAACCACCAAACACTACAAAACCAGTTCTCGAACAACTAAGGAATGCTCTCTTGTTATTAGAGTTGAAAGATGATTTGTAAAAACTTCAGATTACACTTCTATAGCATTTTAAATCATTTAAAATGAATAAGAAAGAAAGTAGTTATGAGGTTTGAAAGTAAGAGGGGTCCAAAGAGAATGAAAAAGAACACCTGTTATAAGTTCAAAAGCTTATTTCGTCTCTTGTTATTCTTTCATTACTCCTCTTCCTTTGCACTTCAAAGATGATTTTTAGAGCTTGAGGTAGCACTCCCATAACAATTTAAATCACTCAAAACAAAGCACAAATCTTGAAGAATCCTAGATTTTGAAATAAAAGCCTAATGTTTTATAGCATCCCAAAAGGTCTTTTAACTCATTGTTTGGTACCACCCGCCTCCTCCCAATGTTCTCTATGAGAATATTTTTTTATTGTACATTTCCAATTAAAATGGACTAATTTTTAAAAATGATTTAATCTTAAGCTTTAAAAAACTTGATTGAACCTAGACTATGGAATACAAGTTGAGGTTGGGATGTAAAGAGCGAAGTCAAATTCATTATTTTGGAGGGTGTTTCAAAAGACACAATGCCCATCCCAAACAAGCTTTCCATAATGGTTTTGAAATGCCTTTCTTTTTGTTTTCTCGCAACACCCACCAAGTATAGGGGGAAAAAAAAATCAAACCAAGTTTTAACCCTTGGTTAAAAAAAGCCCAGAGCCCAAGGCTCTAGTAGTGTTTCTTTTTCAATTTTGTGATGGTTGCTCAAGTGATGATCATCCATAAGAATATTTAGCCAAATTTAGCAATATTCAAAATATGGAAAAAAAAAAGACAAAAAAAAGAATCTGAAGCACCCTTTCATTGTGATAAGCAGTTGTGACTATTTCTGGCGAATTTTTAGAAAATAATAATAATCTTTTTTTTGGTGAATTATTTTTTTAAAGAAAGAGAGTTTATGATAAGAATATTCATTTTTCAAAATTTTCGTCCATTAAATGCTGTCTCCCCTAAGTTAATTAATTAATTAATTAGACTTAAATGTTTCTTAACAAAAAGATTATGTGAGAGAGTAGGAAATAGTGGTGCGTATGAATTTTCGTATTTTCCCACCATTCGTTCTGCAACCGGCCGGCTAAATGGCGGGTCGTCTGAACCTGGAGAAACAGCGGTCGTCGTCTCCAACTCCGTTGTTCTCTCAGAAGCGCTCCCCCGTTCTCCTTTTCGCTTCTGGAGTTGCGCCAAAACACAATTTCTCTTCAGCAGCTTCACGTTCTGTCTGTCCTCGCTTCATCGCAGTGCTATTCCTTTGCTTGGAATCTCTGCTTCTGATGTCTATTGCGTGTGCTTCTGTAGCTGTGTTTGGAACTAAATTTCCACACATTCTTCTCCAGTGATACAGCCTCAAGAAGAAAGAACAGCTCCGTTTGTTTGTCTGGTTTCTGCTTTTCGGAATTTTGTTTCAGTCTCCCTGTGACGGTACACCACACACACAGTCGCTCCTCACTGTAATGCTTCCGGGGTCTTCTGTTGTTGTGAGGAATTTGGGTGCGGCTTTGATCAAGTCGTAAGTCGATTTCTTTCTTTACTCTCTGCTTTGTTTTTGTTTCATACTGTTTGTTGTGCAGTTGGTTCATACACGTGAGCCGGGTGGGCGGCATCAGTGTTTTTAGAATGTCTTTGTAAAGGACGAATCTGGAGTTTGTCGAGCAGTCATTTGTTTCTGTCGCAAGTTAGAATTTAGGTTCGCTTTTTGCCGCAGAAGAGTACGTGACTCGTCGCAGCGGAGAGAGGTGGCTCTCTGTGAGTCTGTTATCGCAATTTCGTTCAGGCCTAGGTCAGTTTGAAGAACTTGGAAGGGGGCGTGTTAAACACAGCCAGCCATACACAGACAGAGACAGAGATGGAAGAGCGTACACATGTGCGTTATGCGGCGTTGTTGATGCAAGATGGCCACAGAGATCGGCCTCGTGAAGACCCACGCTACAGGTTTGAGCTCCATGAAGATGTGCCATGGAAATCGATAGCGGTGGCCTTGTTCCTATTAGTGTGTGGCTCACTCTTTCTTGTCATTTCGCATTTCATCTACACGAGACACATGGAAGGCGACTCATCACAGGCATACGGCTTCCTGGTTCTGGGAGTTCTTCTCTTTCTGCCTGGTAAGTAAGCGACACTGCCCTGCCGCCTTTTCATTTTGTTCTTATTGTAGGTCCGTGTCTCCCTCCTAATGATCCAGCCATTCCTAAATTGGCGCCTATATCTTCTGCATTGCTGGAGGTCTCGGAGTGTGAAATTGGGAACATGCAATGCCGTGCCTTCTCAAGGCATTCTTGCGTGTAGGTTTTCATCATTCAGATGCTTGTCACTCTTATGCTGTTAGGATCACGATTTGTTGCCAGGGTTTACCATAAGCTAGCCCTTTCTGCAATGGATCAGACTGGACAATGGGATATATACTTGGGGGCACTGTTCAGCTGGTTGTTCTGTTTTATTTAACCTAGCTTTTGTAGCAGAATTTGTCATCATCAATCCATCACCTAAAGTCATTGTTGTGGGACTGTAATAAGATGGCATCAAACAAGAATAGATAGCAAACGTCATGATAATCCTTCCCTTCTCACATTTGCTTGCAGTCCATCATGTTGATTCTATCTCCTCCCATGGATGTTGTTTCTGCAAGAATGTTGTTTCTGGACCTGTTGCAAAATCTAGTCTTCAATTTTCACTGAATCAACTTGTGAACTGCATCACAAACAGGTTTCTATGAGACAAGAATAGCCTATTACTCATGGCGGGGATATGAAGGTTATTCTTACTCTCGTATTCCTTCATACTGAAGGATTATTAAAGAGGAGCACAAAGGTTCTCCTTTCTGACTTTGCCAGGGAATGGGATCAACTGATTGGACAACATCTGCCCACCAAGGTGCAAAGAAGTGATATCCATGTGTCTACTTCAATGCATTGTATTGTTTTTGGTCAAGTTTGGCAATTGCATTATGGTCTGAATGCCAGAATTTATCTGTGTATTCCACCTCTACTGAGATGATGTTTTTGATTTGGACCATGTTTTTCTCCTATGGATCACTCAGGAACTTTTTTTTCTCTCAGCCCTGTACTAGGGTCGGTAGTTCTTGAACTGTACAAAGCTGTATTTGGTCTCCAATTTCAAAGTGAAGGTAATCCTTTTTTGTTTGATTTGGAGGGAATGCTGCTTTTGTCCCTTTTCCTGTTTTCTTAAAGTTATGTTGTAGACTTTGTCTGTGTACTTTGATCCAGTCTGTTCTTTATCATATGCCTTGTCTTTTCTCCCCCATAGCAAGCAGCTGAAATCTACACTTCGGTCTTTTTAGATTGTGCATGGAAATTCTCTTCCACATCCTCCCCACATGAGCAAACGCAACTAAATCAGTTCAATGCTCAAAAACATGTCTTTGGAACATTTGAAAAACATCCACCAAAAGTGTAGAAAATTTGCTGAGCCAGACTACATTGGGAAGAGATGGAGGTGTGATGATTCATGATTCACCAAATAACTTATTTTCTTGGCACTTTTGATAGCAATGAATCATTTGAGCATTGTTCAAGAAAATGCCAGATCAAACCAGGTTCAAAGGCTATTGAGTTAATGAGAAAATGCATACAGACATACATTCGCAACATAATGAAAAATTGCAAATCTTACAAAACTTAGAGAATAGTAATGTGCACACATTTATAGATAACACAAATAGTGGTGTAAAAGTTCTGTAGTTTTTGAAATGAGGCAGACATGGGCATCATTGAAGACACATTGGTTGTTGATAGATATGGACAGTCCCTGAAGAACCCAACATGAGAAACAGGAAAACAGTTTCTGAAGGAAAGGTTTTCTTGCAAAAGCATATTCATAAGTTGTGGGGTTGTGTTCAAATTGCAATTAGGATGGAATGGATCAAAGTCACATTGGGTTTGGGTTGGAATTGCAATTAGGATTTGAATGGATCACAGTCACATTGGGTTTGGGTTGGAATTGCAATTAGGATCAGAGTCACATTGGATTTGGGTTGGAACTGCAGTTAGGGTTCTCAATGGATCACTCACATTGGGTTTGGGTTGGCATTGCAATTAGGATCAGAGTCACATTGGATTTGGGTTGGCATTGCAATTAGGATCAGATCACATTGGATTTGGGTTGGAACTGCAGTTAGGGTTCTCAATGGATCACTCATATTGGGTTTGGGTTTTGCAATTGCAATTAGGATTGAATGGATCGCTCACATGGCGTTGGGTTGGGATTGCAATTTAGGGTTCAATGGATCACTTTTGCTGGACAACAAATTCCTCTGTCCTTTTACTACAAATGTAATGACTGCTGCTTGTCAGGAAGAGATCTTTTGGAGATCAGTTCATGGGAGGGCTGTTCTGTTCTGTTTTCTTGAGGTGGCTAAAGCACAGATTGGGGGGGGTAATGGGTGTGAATTGTGTGCAATTTCCAAAGCAAATCTTGGAGCACAATCTTGGGGTGCAACTGTGACAATTTGTGTAAGACTGTGAATATTATATTCAAACAAAAAACCAAGTCTTTGGGATGTCTGTACCCTGTTGTTGTTTTATTGTGAATTGCTAAACACAAAAAAAAAGTACTTACTAGTGTATCGACTTTCAAACATTACCAGACTGGTGGTAGTATTGGGGGGTTTTTTTTAGTAATTAAAATTAAAAAAAAAAAAAAAAAAACCCTGGCAGGTACTGGTATTGGGTACTTCTTTAAAAACTTTCATACACAGTCTGGTACTGGTATTAGGTTCAAGGCTAACTTTTGCCTGGTATATATGTCAGGTATAAACCTGGTATTGGTACTGGTATATATACACAAGGTAATGTACCTGGTATTACCTCGGGTTCCATATACTATTAATTAAAATACTCAAAGGACTGGTACTGATACTAGTACTGGTATATAAGGCTAATATTGCCCTCAGGTCATACGTTCAACTGGTATGTTCTTCAATACCAGTACTCATACCAGTACCATATACTCAGGTTACACCCTATACAACACTGGTACTTCCAGACAATATATTTATATGTGTGTGTGTGTGTGTGTGTGTGTGTGTGTGTGTGTGTGTGTACTACCACAATCCAGCAATCCAGCTGCTGCTGCACAACTTCCCAACAAAATCTCTGACAAGAGCTGCGAAGCAGCTTCCATTAAAACTCAAAGCAACCCGCATTTAACGTTGCATCAAAGTTGAGTATGTTAGTATGTACCAGTGTTCCAGCGGGGAGAAGGTTTTATTTTTGTTGATATCTGCCCAGATTCGGTGTTTGACAGAGTTTCGGAATCAAAGAACCGCCGGTTCTTATTGCTCCCAGCAAAAAGGAAAAGGAGAGAGAATCAAAGAACAACCTTCAGAGAGTACTCAAAAGGGACTGGCGGTTTTTCATGAGAGAACCGACCAGTAAAGGACTGGAGGTTATAAAGGCAGTTATTTGGTTTCCTCAAGTTTTTGACAACCATGGTTAGATTTTTCAAAAACTTTGCTTCTTCGAGCTTTTGAGAATCATGGTTAACTTATAAAACCCTAACTAAGAATTGCCCTAATAGTTAGTCTCCGAGGATCTGATCCTGTTTGTGATAACCATCCAACACTGATATGTACTGAATGTGCAGGGCTATATTGATTTGTTTTTTTGGAGTGGGGGGAGATCTTATCAGAAGAAACAAGTAGTACAACTTATGTTCAACCCTTGTCTTTGTGGGTGAAATTTCACCAGTTGGTGCATGTTGTTGGCCTTGCCTATTACCAAGGCAAGAAGGATATTGTGTTTTAGATTCATTATAGAGTATAGTAGCTTAAGGGATTTTTATAAGCCCCTAGATAATAATAATAATAGGTCTATTTTTATATAAGGATTAAATTTGAAAGATATGATATTTTGGCTTGTGTTGAAACTTGAGATTAGTTACAGAGTTATAGTAGTATCTTGAATGATTTTGGTTTCTTTTAGAGGATTTTTTTGAAGATTATATTTTTGCATGGTGAAATATTTGAGTTTTCATAATTCTTCTTTTGCCTCAAGATACTTAAAAATGTGAATGGCAAGGCCGCAGTGTGACACACCCCTTGTTTAATTTTTGAAAAATAGGTGACTTTGGGGGTTTTCTATTGCCATAGTTTTATGGCATTTTTTGAAGTAGATAGCCAACAATATAGAAAGATGCTTATGTTCTTCTTTTACTTTCGTAATTTGTTTGTAACCAAATTTGGCTAAACCTACTTATTGTTGTTTTACTGTTTTTTGAAAAAAAAACTGCTCTTCTCAAAAGTGGTCATCAAACTCATAATTTCTAATGTTTTGAAATAACAGCTCCAGCATGATGATTGTAATAGCTCATCTAACTTTGCAAATAGTTCATTATGTTAAGTTAATCTACACAATTGGAAACCCATTCCTAAAACACATCGACCTTCAGATTAGTTTTTAACAGATTAAATTTTTAGGGTTTAGCGTTTCATTAGTGAACATAATATAGAAAAAAATAAGATTTATTCAGTAGTAACCTTTAGTTTACTGCTGTAGATAAATGTATAGTACTATTTTTAATAATAAATATAATGTAAAAAATTAGATTTATTTAGTTGGAGCAAGTGAAACGCCAACCCGCGCCTACTTTGATGCAAGCGACTCCAATGACCTAAGCCCTAAACCTTAAACTGGGCGAGACTGACCCAGCGCCCACCAGCACACCATCCACTGGATGATGGTTATTACTCAGTTGTGGATGAACCTCAACTGAGTTAATATTTGGTTTTGTCTTGGTAATCAATTCTGTAGGAAATAGGTCTCATAGGTAGGTAGGTAGGTAAATAGGTAACTATTAGGGAAGTAAATGCTTTATACATATGTAAGGGCTGTTTTTTCTACCTACCTACTAACAACCTGCTTGTAGGTTGTTACTAGGTAGGTAGAAAAAAAAAAAGCAACTGAGCTAACCACCATGGTTAGCGTGGGAACTAAAAGTGAACAGAAAACTGTTTCCTGACCACTTGCCATTCATCCTTCATGGTGCACTGGTGGGTGCTGGGTCTCACAATCTGTAGACCTGGGGAGTGTGAGAATTGGTAGAAGAATAACAAGGGGTGTGTCACACTGTGTGGCCTTGCCATTTACATTAAATAGTATCTTAAGGCAAAAGAAGAATTATGGAAACTCAAATATTTTCACCATGCTAAAACCTAATCTTCAAAAAAACCCTCTAAAAGAAACCAAAATCCTTCAAGGTATTATACCTCGATAACTAATCTCAAGTTTCAACACAAGCCAAAATATCACCTTTCAAAAATCCTCATATAAAAATAGAGCTATTATTACCTAGGGGCCTATAAAAATCCCTTAAGCTACTATACTCTATAATGAATCTAAACACAATATCCTTGCCTTGGTAGGCAAGGCCAACAAAGTGAACAAGGAATGTGCTAAAACCTTGTATGTAAATAGTTATTACACATTGAACTATTAGTTCTCTCAAGATAATTAAAAAATAAAAATTCAGACCACCAAATCCAACAATCTCATTGGCCTGAAAAAAAAGAGTTATCAAGCTTACACACAACCCTATTCTGCCAAACATTGGCTGGTTACTCTTCATTGCAGAAAGAGTATGGAGGTCTGCAAATTGGTTTTGGAAGACACAAGTGACGGAACGACTGGGTTACATCCATATGAAGAGTTACCAAATTCTATGAAAGGATAGTTAAACATCAAACTCTTTGTTTTTCTAAGATAGAATGTTGGTAGATGATTGGGGATTTCAATAATTCTAGTAATGTCTTGTTCAATGCCTTGGTTTGAAGACCCTACTCCTCTTTTGGGCACATAATCTTTGTTACGCAAGTGTAAATACAATTGAGTGGTACCACTGAGAACCATTTCAAGGAATGGTCAAAGAACAAAAATTGGTCACATAATATTCATGAGCCCTTTTTAAAAAAATGTTTTCATAATTATAATTTTTTTTTTTTCATGTTTGTTTATTGCATGCCAAAGTATATAGCTTGAAATTTTCATTACAATTAAAAAAAGTGAAAATTGTTACATATTTGCGGTCCTTATTGATGTGACCTCTTCAAAAATCAAGTTCTTAAACTTTGGAAATTCATAACTAAATTATACCTACTCAAATAATTATCTAGTAAAAATATCATATATAATATCATTTAAAATATCTTAAAATTTTATATCCACACACAAAAAAAACCCCCAAACCTTGTTTGAAAAGTGTTCGTAACAAAAAAGTTTAAAAAAAAAACCTTTGTGACATTCTTGAAACTTTGTGTGAATATAATGAATAGGAACATCAAAATTCTAAACATTTTTTACATTGTTAAAGTTTCAAATTTTATATAACCTAGTTAATGTAATCAATAGACAATTTACTAAAGACCTTTCTTTATGTATTTCTTATATTTTTTCAAAATTTGATGGGTCCTAAAAAATGAAAGTGTAACATTCCTTGTGGTACCACCCAACACCCACACATGTGCTCCAACCAAATTAAAGCAAAAATAGAAATGGTTCATAGGGTTCACTTCATGTGCTTGAACAAAAGTAGGGCAAGAGTAAACCTAATTCATAGGGGTCATGTCAGGGAGATAATGAGGGGCTTTTAAGGATTTTGAAAGTGATTTTTATGGCAAATCAACGTGATGTTGTTGGTTTCTTTTATTTGTTGTAATGTTGTTTGATTTTGTGATTGGGTAAAGAGAGTGCCCACGCAATTGGGAGCTCCGAAGTGAGACAATGTTGGAAAGTTTGATTATGGGAAAGAATTGTTGAGTGACATTTAGGACCTTGTTTCGTTTTTGTTTACTCCCTAAGTCAATTGTGTAGTGTTTGTTTTCTATTTATCTCTGTGGGGATTAATAGTCATCTGTTGTTGACTGGTGGCAACTATGTTATGTGTCAAAAATCCCAGAATCTACCATGATTTGTGACTAATTGACTTATGGTGTAAGGGGTTTGTTTAGTGTTGTCTGTGGAAATAAGCTCATTGGAGTTGGTATTCATGTTCAACCATAACTAAGACTGCCATAAAAAGGGACCAATTAATAAAAGGATATATTGGAAGACTTTGGATGAAGGGGGCATGTTGATTTTTTTTGGATAAAAGAGTTTTGAAGTTAAGTGACTTTGCTTTTCTCTTTGGATTTTGATTGGTGTGTGTTGTGTGGAAAATGTGGATGAAATGAATGTTCATTAACATTTCAATGTATTGATTCTAATTTTTTCAAAAAAATTTATTGTGCATGGAAAATCAAGACATAATGCATAAATTGAATGTTAGAATGCTTAGGAGTAAATATTCACATGAAAACAATGAATATCATTAAAGGATTTGAAAAAGCTAGTATGTGATGGCATTCTCTTCCTTAGGCTTAGTGCGTGAATAATTTGAAGCATTTTTCTTCATCACAGTACTATAACTGTGGGGGAAGGTGAATATTTATTTACATAGGTGTTTTGAGTGGGTTTCAATCTCCTTTTGGGCATCATGGGCAGGTTGTTGGAATAATTATTACAAAACTAATAGAATACAACTTGTTGGGAACTTCAAGTGAATTCTTTTCACTTGTCAAAACTTTTAGGATTTTTTCGGAGGATTTTGTTATAGAATATGGGATTTGGACTTGATGTCGATGGTGGGAGAATGTGACTAGAGGGTTTGGGATTACAGAACCAAAGACTAAGGTGCCATGAAGAAAACAAAGATAGATCATGATAGTAAACCTAGAGTGATTTGATTCAACATGTGCATGTAGGATTGTATGTTTGCTCTAGTCTACCAATAATGTTTAAAGCAAGTTTATATAACTAAAATAAAATTTCTAACCCAAGATTTCCTTCTTTGCAATGTGAAGCTGGGCAATTTGTGTATTTTGTCAAATTACTTTTTTTTGGTTACAATACATCCAAATAGATTTTTAAAATTCCAAGTAAATGCAAATAGTTAATATCCCATACTATAGAATGAATTTCAATGAGAAATATTGAGATTTTTAAACTTTCAAGTTGATGAAGTTTTAAATTGACATATGTATTTTCAACTTTTGCATATTATAATCATTTAATATATATCAAAATTTTAATGTAAAAGTTGTGAGAGTGAAATTGGAATGGTCTAATTGCTGAAGACCCGTAGATTAGATTATAGCTATCAAACTTTTAAACAGAAAATTTGTCTTGCACTTCTTATTTCCAATAACCATTGTCATGGAGTTTATGTGCTTTTCTTTCATCACTGATTAACCTATTGAGTTGGGGAAATTGGGGCCCTTGTCTTTTCGTTAAACCGTTTTGAATCAATTTAGCTAGATTTCTATGCCTATAGGTATTAAACTATAAAAAAGTATTAATATTTTTTTGACAAGTTTGAAGAAAAGGTTGCCATTTATTGTTAAATCTCTCTTGGGATGCTCCTAGTGGTGCTACAACAAAAATTTGAAAAGAAAAGAAAAACAATGCTATAAGCCCAATGTTGTGCACATAAGTATAAATGACATGTAAACAAATTGTTCATAACCTTGTAGATGTAAGTGACTTACACACCTAAGTTCATTTATACTTACTCCATGCATATGTTTGAATTACATTCACACTTTTGTGATACTTGAGTAAGTTACTCTCCAAACATTTACACTATCCTGTGTAAGATTTTTTTTACATGTATAATAAAGCCTTGTCCGTGAAAGAGTAACTAGAAGTTTTCTTTTTGGTGAGAAGAAAGCATGTAGCCAATAAAAAAACCATGTTATCTTCAACAACAACAACAAAAAGTAATCTTTCAATAAGGCAAAAATATTATAAACCGTGTGAACAACACTTTGGCAAAGGATATAAGTTTTCTTTTGTCCATATTATCCAAAAGGGCCTCCATTAATAATAACATTTTATGAGTCATAGGTGACAACTTGTGATGACGAAAAAAGGGTTTCTATTCATAGTCACAACATGTGAGTTATAGATCACAACTTTGGACTCAAAACTTTGGGCCATAACTTACATATAAACTAGAGTGGCTGTAACATACTTTCACAAAGTATATACATTTGTTGCACCAATTTATTGAATTTCTATCAATAAAAAAAAATCTCAAAATCAATAACTCCTGCACCATAGGCCTGAAAATTACTAAACCATATCTCTTTGCACCCATACTCATCAAAAGAGTTTCAATGGTACCAACAGCACACACCCAATCACCTAAAAGCATTAATTTTCAACCTTCATCGAACTTTTAGTGATGAAAATACTCAAATTTCAATAACTCATGCATTGCAGTTCTAAACATTGCAAAATCACATTGGTGCCCCCTTACTTATTGAGGCCTTTCCAGGAATACCAAAAACACAAAGCCACGGACCTTATTATTACGTGACAAAACATACAAAACAAACACACTACCTTAATAGATGGACTGTGAGGTTTATGGCACAAAGTTATAATGTTATCACAATAAGCCAACAAATAAGAGTTTTACACACGGAACTTGAATTGAATCCGATTCAATTCACAAAAAATGAGATGCAAATTGAGAGACGGTATTGAAAATCTACTTGTGAATATGGTGTTGTGAATCCAATTGTTGAATTGAAAAGAAACTTTTCCATGCCTCTTTTCTTGGGAATGGGCTAAACAGATTCCAGTCTGGAACTGTCCAAGTGACTACTGCAGCTTATGAAACCTATAGTTCTATCACATAAACCAGCTCAGATGAATAATCATCATCATTCAAATTATTCAAGCTTAAACTGCCTGTACAGAATCCATTTTCACAAACTCACACAAATACACACTCCTTCTTACAAAGGGATACCACATTTCTCAAACACATTTATGGTTCCCCTGTAGCTTGTGCATTCAGAACATCAACCAATAGATTGATGCAGCTGGATCTAGTCTTGCATAGTTCAGACACAATTGCTAAAATCGGACAACACTAGAGCCTACTTCTCATCACTTGCAATGACAATCTGCTTACTAGCCATTTGAATCATAATCGTTACTCTTGTGGGCATTCTGATCTCTCTTCTACTATGGCAATTTTAAAGACAAGCCCAGCCAGCATGTTTAGAACTCAATAACCTTCAGGGACAGATGCACTCTTCATGACAACTCTGAACAGCATGCAAGCACTTTGGGAATCCCTCAACAACATGCACAGTAGTAAAATGAGCCACCATTGCCTCTTTCCCAAAGGCTTTATCAGATTCCAATAGCATGCACCAGGTCATTCTCTGAATCTATCTTCCACACATGTAGGACTTCAGGAATTCATGAATCACTAGTTCTGTACAAAACATTCTTTCTGAGCAATATCTCTATTAGTAAGCTAAAGGCTCAAGCTATTGAACAAGAATTGTACTGCAAATAAGAGTACACTAGATACAGCCACTTATTGCACACAATCTCAAAGATGATCAACTTAAGGACTGTATGTTGGTGCTTGAAGTAGCAGTTGTTGACCTCATGAAGTTAATGCTCCAGAAAGATTTATGATGCTGCAGTTCCAATCTGCATGATGAGGAAAGTGCTTGCAAATTATGTTAGGATAATTCACAAGCCTCCAAAATGCTGCTGCAGTAACAATGAGATCAAGAATGCAAATGCTTCAATCTGCTCTCAATGCCTTGTTTCCCTTTTAGCTGAATCATGACATGCATGAGAGATGTTTTCCTTATTTGAGTTTTTACATACCTTTTTGCAAGGCAGCAGGCAGCACAATGAGATTGGCTGTATACAGAGTCACTCTTGCAGGGTATGGAGTGCAGAATGGAGAGCATCTTCCAAGTACTTTTCTGCAGCTTCATACTCACGCTGTTTATCCTTAATGGCAAGCTCTGCCAGTGCCTTGTCCTGCCACACTCAATACTATTTCAGTTCTATTTCCTACATACATGGTAGAACACACCTTGGTATTGCACTGACTGCCCTATCCAAGATGCAAATTCCAAAAAAAGCAATATGGCAGCAAAACCATAGATTGCAAATGAACTGATGTATGTGAATCCCTGAAGGGTTCTCTGACCATGGAAACATTGCCCTAAAAGGACTTGCATCCCAGTTGCTACCTTGGAACAGCTGTGAAAGCACCATGCCTCTAGCTATACAGCAAAGCATCAGAAAAGAAATTGCTTTTGTGTCCAAGAGCCGTACAGGGGGAAGGTCTTGGTAGCTGCGCAAGGTGTCAAGAATGGGCTTTGTTTTGCGCTCTAGTTCGTGACGATGCTCCACCATAGCCATGAGAACACCATGGCTTATCTCTGGTGTGTATCCAAGTCGTCGAAGCAATGACTGTAGAAGGAGAGAAGTTGATTAAAACTCTTTTGATGACACAAAGGAAACCTTTCCAGGGGCATCATCCACTGCAGCAACAGATCTGAAAACAGGCATAACTATGAACACTCAAAAGCAAAACCTTCCATTTCTGAATAAAAAGAACCATAGTATTCATCTTGCATGCAATGATCTGACAAACTATGAACAATATGATTGTGAAGTAGAAAAGAAAAACAGCACCTTATAATTTGCAAGCTGCTGCAGGTATTGGCGTTCTTTGGAAGCCATCATTTTGAGGTTGGTTTGCCACTGCATCATGGGGCCCTCGCGTATTGCAACCTCCTCCTCCAGCTGAGCAAGCGCCCTTCACCCTTCCAATACTCAGGAAACAAGAGCCAAATCCAAAAAAAGGTTACAGAGTGGTGGACAGTGAAAAAGCACATTCCCTTCCTTGAAGTGGTCTACCAAAGTGCATGCTCGAGGATTCACCTTTTCAAGTAAGTGAGCCGAGCAATGGCCTTGCGTGTATTATCAAGCAGCAGTTTGGACTCCTTCTGCACTTTGGTCCTTTTCTCCTCCACCTCAATTTTCTTCAGTGAAAGCTCCGTCATCGCCACAATGGCACTGCCAAGCAAGAAAGTGAGGCCCAGGAAAAAAAACTCTCATTCCAAGCTTCATGCATTGGAGTGTCAAACAAGGTTTTGCTTGCTACCAATCATGGAAGTGCTCCAAAAGCTTCATGCATTGGAGTCAAATAAGGTTGCTTGCAAAATCAGGAGATGTTCCAGAGAGAAACACACATACCTACTGGTCTCAGTATCCTTCACATCTAGCAAGTGAGCAACATTTGCAAGTGTCTGAGCTGCCATGACCCCACTTTGCGATAGATTCTCTTGTGATAGCCCTATGCACTCCAGAATCTCACGGAGCCTGGCTGCTGCAAGTGTGCCATCATCCCCAGAAGCATTTGCATAATCAGCATTGTTGGTAAAGCCCAACAAAAGAATTGAAAAAAAGAAAATGCAAGAGCAGCAAGAAGCTATCTCTGGCCTTGGCTGCGGTACTCGGCAGCTTGCTGCCGGAGATCGGTGGCAATCACATTGGCTGCATGAGTGCGATGTTGCGACAAAGTGGCAAGGCTGTGGAGGTGCGCCACAGTCGAAGGCGTATACTCGAACTCCGGCACTTCCTTCCCTACTGCTTCAAAGGCTCCTCGCAGCCATGTCTTCACCTCCCCAATGTGTGCGACATCGAAAACCCCATCGCCAGTTGCTGCTGCACCACTCCCACTTCCACTCCCACTCTCCATTGCACCAGTCGCCCCTGCCATCTTCCTCCCCAAAAACACCGATCTAGAAACCAAGTCTCACATGCTGTTCCTCACTCGTCTTGCCTCAAACCCTAACCCTAATCCTGTTTGTTCACGACTTCACAAAGAGAGAGGGAGAGAAAGAGATACACACACACAGACACACAGAGGCAGAAGAGGTACACAACAAGTCTTCAGCTTCCTTTTGCTTCTCTCAATCATGCTGCAAACACACTTGGTGTTCGAGCATAACAGTATCACTGTGGTTTCCCATTGAAGTTCCCAAAGCTTCTTCAAATTGTTGCCATTGCTGTTCGACAATGTCGCCATTTACATTGTTTAGGGTACACTCCCAGTGTTGTCAGGTCGCACAACATACTCCCCTGTGCGCATGTGTGTGTGTTCGTTCTGTTTGAACATGGATTTGCTTTGCATTTTGTTGTGCTTGATGATCCATTCCATGACTCTCCCTCCTCTCTCCATGCTGCTTTCTGTTTTCTCATGGATTTGCTTGCATATTATGTATTATTGACAATGATACATACTTATGATCACTACATGTTTTGATCACACATCTCTAGCTCTCTCTGCAAATAGGAATCTGCATTGCATTCATTTGATGAACCTTCTGTTTTCCTGCATCTAAAACCATCGAGTTTTAGATGAAACTTTTGTTTTTCAGCATCCAAAAACAAAAAAAATTAGCTATCTTTCCTGCTTCTCTCAAATCTTTCATTTGTTGATTTTGATCATCTTCAAAAAAATTCAATAGGGTTGTCGGCAAATTGGTGTTGGTGTGTTTCCATATATACATGTGTTTGCCCTTTACGACAATGTTCAAGTGCACAACATATTTCTAATCTTGATCAGAGAAATGACCATGAGCAAATGTTAATGAAAGTCTTTGTTGTCAAACCAGTGTTAGGTGGGACTCCCATCAAACCCAAGTTAGAAGGCTGCCACATTCTTCACTGTGTTGTTGCTTGCATACATGACAACAGTGCAAACATACCGAACTGGTGATGAAAACAGCAAGGGGCTCTTTACTTAACAGCATGTAAGAAATTGTCACCCCAGTACTGTATCAGAGAAAAAACAAAGTAATGATTTTTCTTTTAGCAATTGGATGTGATTTCTATAACTGAGTCTTACTGATAAAGCTGATCATACTCTGAGCTCTTTGGAACATGGTGTCCAATCGTCGCCAGGTAGTGGTTTGGTGATGCCATAATTTTGCTGCCTTCTCTTGCAAGAATGGTTGAGAAAGGATTGTCTCTGCATGAATCTGCAGACATTTCCACCTTAAGTCAGCTGACATTCTTGAGGTTCACCCTCAGAATTTGAAGCACCACATTCACATTTGTTCTTTACATATAACCAACAGAGCAAGATTCCAGAGTCACACACACATATTACCTCAAGGAAGAGCTGCATGAGTGCTTGAATAAACTCAAAGTTATTGTTAGATTTCAGCTCTGCTAATAGAAAGTCAAGCACCATGCCAATATCTTGCAATTCCTGACTCCGTGAGTCAATGTCATCATCTACAATCTCCATAACCCTAAACTCTGCATCCACTTCTGAGGGCGACATGCTCTTGATATGTACAACCAAGCTGGAGTCTGTTCATCATTTCCAGACAAAAATTTCAGTGCCCATGCATGATGGTGTCTAAAGAACAAACGAGAAGGAATCTAGACATGGAGATCCAGCTGTCCCCAACCAGCACAATCACATGCACAAGCGACCCTGGTAAGGAAGCTTGATAGTTTACAGAAAGAATTACACTGAGCATGAGCTTGTTGCACAACTCATACCATGACAAATTGTACCATAGCCATGTTCCCATTTAAGTACTGGAAAACACAAGCTAAACATCAGAACCCCAAGAAGTTTCATGTGATGAATTCTGAAGACAGCAAATGCTACTGTACAAAACATAGATATATCAGTGTACTGAAGAGGTCAGAAATACGCACAATCTCCATTCTCACTGCATTCATACAGGAGATGCATGAAAAAAGTCTGGAAGTCATCACGCCCTGATCTTCTTATGTGTGATATCTCCACATTGTTGTCTGTTCCATTTCCAATATTCCCTGCTTCCTTTCCATTTGCAACTACAAATTCAGGTTTGCCTGAAAGTGATGGTAAACTGGGCAGGAAAAAAGGTGCCCTTTCTGGTTTCTTTGGTGCGCTTATAGGCTTGTTTCGGATCTGCCATCAAGAGACAAAAAATTGTTAATGACCTTTTTTGGCAACCTCTCTGTGCAGGCCATGGAAGTCAAGCTCTTGACATTGATGTCCCACTAAGTATATCCCTCCATGGTGGTAATGGTAAGAAGTGCAGATTTTAGTAGCATCCAATGCAGAGCTCAATATGATGGCCTACAGAATGAAGGAGTTCACAACAGCAAGGAACACTCTGGTCATGCCAGAGAAAGACCCTGGAGCAGCAGCAGCAGCTAGTTGCAAAATAGAAGATGAAGAAAGAGACAAGGACCACCTTAATTGTATCCAAATTGATAAGGCCCTGCCATTGAGGTTTAGGGAGCATGGAAAGTGTGATCAAGTTTGGTGTGATCTGCTTGCTTTCTACCGAGATGGTCTCATCATGACTGTCATTAGCAGAGGTCATAATATCTTCAGCTGGCAACTCTGGCATTTTCTCCACCTCATCAATAATACCATCCTTTGAAGCAGAGACAGTAGGCATTGACATGTCTCTCACAGCTTTCCCACTTCCTTGGACTACTAAGTCTGCAAACCCAGAATACAGCAATCTATTTGCCCTGTGCACAGTAAGAGAGAACTCAACAAATTCAGCACCATACACACCAAGAGAATAAATGTATTGTGAAAAGAGTGTTGTCTGGCCCTCATGCTCCCACACAATAGAAATACAATGATATATCTCTCAGATTGCAGAGAAAAACTCCAGGGAACACTTCGAGGGTAACCCAACAATAGGTGCAGTCATAACCTTACGAGAAATGCTCACAAAGTGTCAGACCATTACCTTCATCATGAATAGCAGTGATGGGTTGCCACAACTTCCCACTTAATGTGGTATGTCTGAATAAGGCCTCAAGACAGGGCTGTCTCAGCAGTGCCAGGGTAGTTGTTCAAGAAAGTTACTCACCATGTATAGATGCCATTGCAGTTCACATGTGAGGTGGCCAGCATGTCCATGCCTGGTGAAAGTGAGAGAGCTGTCACAGCTGTGCCCACATGCATGGCATCGATCTGCTTGGCGGCAACAACATCCCACACACGCACAGTGGCATCCATAGCTGCTGACAGTAGCAACTTGCCATCTTCACTGAAGCACAAATCAGTGACACGATCTGTGTGACCCTCAAAAATTCGCACAAGGCGTGCAGCCACAATGTCATATAGTCGTAACAACCTGTCATCTGAAGCAACTGCTACAAGGCCTACATAAAGAGATCAGGAATGTCAGAGCTTGTAAGTGGGGGACAGTTTGCAAGAAACAATCTCCAAATGAAACTAAATGCCTTCCAAAACAACTGTACAGCATCCATGTACAAAAGTTGCTATCAGGTTGCATTGGCTTAGGGAGCAATTCCCCAGATATATGATGAGAGGAAAGCTGACAAACCATTTCCTCGGTGTGTCACCATCTTCAGCACTGGAGATCCAACAGATACTATGGACTTGAGTTCACGTCCTTTAAAGCTCCAAACCTGCATGAATGTATACAACCATTTCAATGCAGTTGCATTAACAACAAGAACCCTGCATAACTTCATAATACCAAATCATGAGAGGCATATAGCAATATAGCACAGATGGCAATAAGTGACATAGAACCTTGCTTTCTTCACTAAAAGCACTCTTTCTTCCAATGCTCACAGACAATGTGATAGAATAAGACAACAGGAGACCTTGATGAATCCATCATAGCCACCGCTTGTGAGCAATGAGTTGGTTGCATCAGAAGTCAGTCCAAGGACAGGCCCATTATGCCCACGCAATTCTCCAACTGCAGGATCTTCAAATGTGCCTCTCCTTATCCCCGACTGCAAATTGAAACATTCGATCCACCCTGCTTCTGTTCCCAAAACTGCGAAAGTGCCACATGCACTAATTGCACAGCTCTGCACACCACACACCCTGACTAATAAGTTTCTCACTGTGCTTGTCTTTACTCTAGGCATACATAATTCTCAAGAGCAGAGCTTCTATAACATTGTGTAAGACACAAGGAACCAAAAACCTCTGATACATCCCTCCTGATCCCTTTTCCTTTAAATCCATGATCAAGCACAGCCTGCTACAAGGCACCAGGTTGGTGTGAAAGAAATCTTTGTGTGAGTAGCATTCAATGCTCAACATGGACTGCTAGGATGTTCTGATCCTGGCCTTGTCACTACGAGGTAGTTGTATGTACTGAAATGCCAATAGTGTGCATGAAGCAACAAAATAGTTGATAACAAACCTTCACAGGTGCAGGATTATCCGGAGAAGGTTTGAGGACATGCTCGCCAATGACAAAGTTTTGCAGACTCCAAGTGTAGGCTACACTTTCATCCATGTGGCAGGTGACCACATTACACCAATCACGTTCTCGAATTTCAACTGCATAGCCCAACACAGTACTCAGAAATTATTTCCAAGTTTGCTAGGATCTACCAGAATTGGTTCACAAAACATCAATTAATTTGAAACGCAATTCAACACGCAATTTACGTTTTGACCTGCATCAAATGCTACCACTGGTGGCAACTTGAACTCTCCATCCTGCCACATTGGACCACGATGAAGTCAAGCAAAAACCCAAAGAAGAAAAAATCAACAGCACTTCATCCAATGCAATAGACCTGCATTTTCTTACTACCATCAGCTACAAATTCTCAGAGCAAGAAATTGATAAGAAGACCAGAAACACATTCATCCCCATTCAACAAACTGATGTCATCTAGACTGGTCATTTCCAGGGTGACCAGCTCCTATCAAGTTGCAAAATCTGTGATGAGACTGTACAAACAGATATCCTCAAGAAACTTTCCAATTTGACTCCCTGGGTGAAGTTTTCAGGACTGGTGGTTGACTGGCATATCTTGCACCCATGCAACTGTTTGCATATAACTTGTGGGTTTTGTCCCAAATCAGGCATCAAAGCTGGCAAATATTGGTGGATCAAAGCTGACTTGCTGCACCATTCATGCTTGCAGGAAAGAAACATGTATTGTCCACAAAGAATCTAGTTGGCAAAATACCTTCAATTTCATCTTCCGTGCACTTTTGCTTCCTTGTGAGAGTTCCCTACTTTGTTGATCCTGCAGAAAAAAGCTCCCAAATTTTACTACCTAAAGCTAAGCACTCTTAACTGCAGTACAAAGCCACAGAATTCCTCACATCAGCACAATTTGTAAATTCGGTCAAACCTCCTAACCAACAAAATGGAGGTAGATCAACACTACAATTTGAGCACATTGTAATCTACTCAATCTCCAATAATCTTCACCCAAAATCTGTAAAACAGAGATTACTACTGTACATCCTTCTTGAATAAAGCTGGGTGTTCATGAATAGCACCTGAATAGTGGAGAAGACACGAAAAGATCGGTCCAGGCCACCAGATAAAATGTGACCCCCATTTCCATAATACCTAAAAGATAAGAACAGCAATAACACAGCAATCTTGACAATTCTGTACAGTGGAAGGGCCTGATTTTCTCATTTCTCCTGTCTAACCCAGAGAGGACGTGCATCATAACTTCATGACAATTCACCCACATGATGCCATAAAATAAGGCGCTTAAGTTACCAGTTGAATACTGTTTTCAAGGATCAGAAGAGACACAGCAGCTGACCTGATACAAGTAGGAGGTGCACTGTGACCACTCCGGAAGCGTAACAATCGGGCCTCACTGTCACTGGTGTCAAAAATCCACATCTGCTCCATCAAGCAATGAATTTCCAATATCATTATTACCACAGCCTTCAGAGTGGCTTTCAGCTAAATCACTGATGTGCTTTTGAGAAGTTTCTTCTATGCTTCACTGTGACTGAGCACTTTACATGCAGTGGGTCCTTGAACAAATAAAAATACAGACTCCTCATACACCCAGTCAGTTGCAGAAAAAGTGAAGGTTGTAACAAGCAAGACGTCACAGTCTTAAGTGCGAGTAGTCATTGACCAGACATATACAAGATTGTTTCAGTAGAGGACCTCATGACCAGAGGGAAGTTACCTTCAATGAGTTATCTGTGCCAGCACTGAGCAATACAGGCTCATTCGCCAAGAATTGAAGGGAAGAGACAGCTGATTCATGGGCACCCTTGATGACTGCCTGCAATTTCCTTTTCTCCAAATTCCAGATGCTGATCACACCAGAGATCCCTCCTGCTGCCAAAAAGGCCTGCCCATCTGCCAAGCCAAAGTTAATCTAACAGCTTATCACAACCCAATCTCATAAAAACTGGTTTCCATACTGATCAACCAAATGGGGTTCGACATGGAATCAGGAAGAGATATAACAGGCCAGGGTTGCTGGTAACAGCCATGCCTAACACTCTGGAGCATAGATTTTGTAGAACCAGATAACTTAACTTCCAGCAAACACTTGTTGAACTCAAGGCCAATTGATGACTGATGATTAAACATTTCTAGAGAATTAACACAACTGCAGGTATACCAATTTTGTTAGTTGCAAAGGAAAATAGCACAGAGTTTAGCAAGACATATCTGACTCAGGAGATGATAGACAATTTCATCAACAGATAGAATGACAAACACCAAAACTCCTTGAATAGATAGATGGAGTGTCAATCTAATCCAGTCAATCTAGGATAAGTCAATGCCAGCATCATGACAAAACAGAAACATGGGAAACATACCTGTGCGGAAAGAGAGAGATGTGATGGGTCCTCCAGTTGTGTGAGAGAATGACACAACTGTCTCGTCATATCGAAGGTTGTGTACATGGATTTTCCCATCACTACATCCAATCCCTACTGTATCAAGTGCTGGAGATGAGACACAGCAACGAACAGCTGAACCCCAACCCTTGAACTCATAAATCATTTTGCAGGTGCTGATGTTCCATAATTGCAAAGAGCCCTCCTCACTGCCAATTAAAATCTGCCACCATGTACTGCCAACTTCAGGTTCAATGCTTGACAGTAGTCAAGTGGTCAAACATATCATCAAACAACTAACAGAAGAAGAAGAAGAAACTGCAGTGCACTGAAACTTACCTTGTTGAGGTAAGTATCAGGGTGCATGAGACAGGTTGGGGTGAAGGTATTCCGAAACAAAAGCTCTCCAACTGGTTCCACCTGTGCACCTGACTCGCTCCCACAAGCTGGCCAAACAAGTAACCGGCCTTCTGCTCCAATACTCAAAATGTGCTGCCCAAATTGCAAAAGCAGCATCACTTTCTCACTATGACCACTTAATGTTGCTACCTGCAATGATGGACAGATTGATAGGTAATCAGTATACACAAGTTATTGCAATTGTGCAAGAAATACCATTACAACTTGATGATTGTTTTAAGACAAAAACCCATTTACAGCAAACACAAAACTATCCATCTGGAAAGCACATTTGTGGCAAAACTATCAATAAGGAAGTGCGTTTTGCAGCAAACACAAAATGAAAACTATCAATCTGAAAACATATTTGCAGCAAACAGAAAACTAGTTGTCAATACTTGAGAATGCCAAAAACAGTGGAGCAACATCCAGACAGATGAACCACAAAAACTACATTCAAGAGAATGGATCTCAATGCTAACTTTCACACCAAAGCTCTGATCATCCTAAAACCTAAACCCTGCATAACTTTGGGGGACAAGTGAGCTTGCAACACAATAGGGATTCAGAAGTGAAAAATTGAAACGGACCTGGTGAGCTCGCTTGAACACCACAATGTGGTGTCCTGTGGCTACATATGTGTAGTCCCGGAGAGATGCCAATGCTCGTATCTTCTTTTCCAATTGTGGCCCTGCATCAAAAGCAAGATTGTGCAACAACATCAGACAACATCAGACAACATGAGAGATGATGTTGTTGTACCAATACCTCTCCCTCGCATGGCAAGCTGAAAACAATCTTGCAAGAACCACCTGAGGGAAAACAATTCTTCAAGAACGCAGAAAAGTTCACTGGAGAGATTTGGGACAATCGTGTTTTACCTACAATGACGAGAGCAAGGTTTGCACACTGCAGATACAAAAAAACACACACACGAGAACAAAAAAGAATAGCGCCGTCAGTAAAACGAGAAGCGACACAGCGACTTACTACAAAAAAAAACAAGAGACTGGATCACAAGACATCGTAGTTGTTGTAGTGATGGATCCCACATTGCGCCACTTACATTGTAGATCTGCCAAGCCTTTCCGACGCTCACCGTCACGAAATTCTCCATGCCTCTCCTCTGTAAGGAGAAAGGCGTCCCATCCGTGACATATCCCAGTGCCCTGTAGGGCTCAAATATCCCCATCCCTTGCCTTTCTCCTCCACCGCACCGTAAGCTCTGTGATGATGATGATGATGATGATCCTCGCGCTTGTGTTCCCCTCCCCTATCAGAGCACGAGCGAAAAACAAAGCGCAAATACCCACCGCGACAACACGCGCGGAGAGGAAGGAAGAAACACGCACGGGTAGGAGGAGGAGGGTTTAGGGTTTAGGGTTTTATGGGCTTGAGGACGAGGGTTTTGCTTTCTATGTGCTCTTCGTTTCGAGCATTGATTTCTTCTCGGCATTTTCTGGATGGCAGTCCGTCCAGAAATTTTACCACCCTTTCATTGTTCTCCTTCTGTCTGGTGTTTGTTGCGCTTCCTGAAATGCTCGGACCGTATGTAGGAACAAAGAGCTCTTTGCTTGCTGTGCAGCATGGAAGACGCTCTGTGGTAATTCTCTTCTGCATGGGTACTTCCTCTCTCCCTGGATCACCACGTCCCTCTTGCTCTCTTTTTGTTACTTTGTCTTCCTGCTGCAAGATGCTCAGAGTTCCTGTTGGAACAAAGAGCTTCCTTGCTGTGCAGCAATGGAAAGACACTCTGTGCGTGAATTAGTCTTTTGTTTTGTTTTTGTCTTGACAACTGATGAGAAGAAAACTTGGTAGTATGTTGTGGAGATGTTTGTGGAACAGTTTTGGGATCACATCAAAGATGATGACGATGAAGAAGAAGGTAGATGGAAATCGGGATCCAGGTTTATCAACATCAGATGCTTAAGATTTTGCTGGTGGTTTGCCACCATGATTTTCTGGCACAAAGATACTACACTTTGTTTGTGAAAATGAAGCACCCAGGCTCATGTGTCCCAAGCGAGCAAGTCCTGGAGATGGAACTGAATACATACTTCAAGTGCAGGCAGAGAAAAATTACACATGATTGTAACTGGGTTGTTGTGGATGGTCCCTGCCATTTGTGATGAAGAAGGTGATGATGGTCTGACACATTTTGATTAGCAAGGACTTTCATAAGCTTATGACTGCACTTTATTGTCATGTTACCTTCAAATTTGTTAACATTGTGGAGATTTCTCTGTGTTTTCGAACTGCTATTCATGATGCTGAAGGTGATGATGATGGCCTGACTCTCGAGCAGCGTTCTTGCAGTACATACATAGTTTGCAAGAGAGACACAAGCATTGACGCACAATCAAGAGAAACCCTAGTCTGTTTGATCTGAAAGCTAACAACAACAACAACAACAACAACAAGAAGCAAGAGGAAGACAGAGAGTTGTGAATGGCAGCAGAGAATGATGACAGTGATGATGGCAGCACATGGAGCAGGAGGCAAGTCTTGCTCACTCCAGAAGGGCGCCCCGCACCCACTGAACTACCATGGCAGTGAAGGCTAGGCTTCTTGGTCATTTCTACAACTCTTGTTGCAGGTTCTGTCTTGACTCTCTCTGTGCTGTTTGAACTTTGTACGTTGACAATCTCATTTGTACAAAAAGAGGGGAATTTGACAATTCCCCTCTTTTTTTCTTTTTTTTAAAAAGAAAAGTTGCTGCCTCCTTTTGCTTTTGCCTCTATGTCTCTGGGCAGATATCTATGTGCTTCTGGCATGTGGACACTGTATCTTTGTGCTATCTTTGTTTTGCCATAAAGATAGCAGGATTCAAGCAATGTATTTCTTTGCTTTTTTGCCCTTTTTTTTGGGGGCTTTATGTCTCTGGGCACAGATTTATGTGGTTCCAGTATGTGGATGCTGTATTTTTGTGGTATTTTGTTTTGTTGTAAAGATAGCAGGATTCAAGCAATGTGTTGGCATAAGAAGCTTGCCTTGATGCTTACTGTCCCTTCTTGTCCAATGTTTCATTCTGAGAAGTCCAGTCATAGTTGCCTGGTTTTTGGGGTTATGATACACAGGAAATATGATAGAACTTGATTGTGAAAGAGTGGTGTGTGAAATGGTTGTGTGCAGGTGCTCTAGGTGCAGGGTCAGGGCTTTTGATTGGAGCTGTGTGTGGACAACCTACTGTTTGCTTTTCAGCAACACTAGGCACTAATTTTGGTCTTGCTTCCTGCTGCTTCTGTTGTACATCTCGTTTCTGTAGTCTTCTACCCCTGCACTGTTCAATTCAATCGGCAGTCTTCATGGCTGCAAAAGGAATTGAACAACAAGAGAAAAATCTTCCCTTGGTTTTTAGCATGGGGTCTGCAAAAGTGGATTCCATCTTGTGATAGATTCTTGATGTTTGCTTCTGTCATGCATGGTATGTAACTTGCTTATGTCTATCCCTGAACCTTACACCTTTTGCCCAAAAGTAGTCACAGCAATACTCCCAAGGGTGTTATGTAGCAGCAGCTTAGAGAGGCTCAATGGATTGTGGAAATGACAAGAGAGCTACACCTTGGATGTGTTTAGGGGCTTGGGAGCTTGTAAGAGAGCTGTGAGCTGCGGATTCTGACAATTGGATCAATGGCATGCTCGGAGGACTAGCCAGTGGCAGTGTCCTGGGGTACTTACAAGGTGTGGGAAGGAAGCAGCAAGAAATGTCTTATGTACAGTTCAGTAGTACTACTGTCATTTCCATATTGTGATTTCTCCTCTTAACATATGCCTTTTGAGTCTTAATTCAAAGTGACAATGTTTATTATGTTTCATTTTCTCTCCCCTCTGCTTATATCCCATCAAAAGATGGATTTTTGTGGTGAGCTCATACACAGTGTCCTTTGCTGCTTGTGAGTTTACCACATAACCCAAGTCAAATTCATGAATGCAAGCTGAATGTGGACTGAATGTACAAATTGAGTGCTTATGGTATACTCATCTATGCAAATTGCAGAAACCTTCAATGCCTGGTTTGGGTGACATTTGTGATTTTGGGTCAATGTGAAAAATTGCTAAGCTTCAGGAACCTTGTTGGGTTTCTACATCTAGGTGTTGATTTCCTTTATGGGCAAGTTAGAATTTCGAGTTTTATGAACATATTTACATTCTTATTTTTGTTTTGATTTTGTGTTCAAATTGTTGTTGTGTTTCATTATGTGTTGTTCTTTTCTTTTATCTTGGTTTTTATTTTTTATTTTTCATAGATTTTGTGGTCATGGCACATTAAAATTGGTCGCAAGGTTGTAAACTTAAAGTAGGGGAAATGAAATCAACAAACTTAATTCTTTCCTTGTATTAGTTTTGTATTGATCAATGTGACATAGTTGAAACATGAAGGGAAAGCTCATGTTGTGATGTTATTCATAATAAATGATTGCATAGATGAAGAACAAGTTACAATTCAAAAACTAATGCAAAATGGTTAAGTTGCCTTGATAATTGGCTCGTACCTTGGATTGGAATCAGCACCAAACCCAAAACCAATCAACATTGGTTATGACTCTAGCCTTGGACTTGTGACCAAGTACGAGGCATAATAAAACAACTAGGGTTAAAAGAGAGTCTATGGCATTGCATAAGGCAAAGAAAGTGAAACAAGTCTAACTTTGTGTGAAAGTCAAAAGAAAGGTACTCAACATCCCAAGAAATATTTCAACTTCAGGGAGTGAACTTTTTTAGTCTCAATTTTTAAAGTGAAGTTTAAGGGTAAGACATGTTAGAACCGAGTGATATGTAGACCATTGGAAAGATCTCATGAGATAACGTGTTGGAATTGCCAAAAATATATGTTTTCAAAAGTTCTGAAGGTTTGAAAAGTTAAGACGAACTTGTCAAAGTTATTCTTACTCACTCTATAGGTGATTTGAGTCTAATGATTGAAGAGCTTGAAATGGCATTAGAAAAAAAAAAATTCAAGCATTACAAAATAACATGTTTGCATGCTCAAAATAGATGTGATTTCCAAGAGTTATGAGCATCCAAAATTGTGTCACAACATGTCCAAAAGTACCACAAATGTAGGTAAGTTCAAACCCTTATATTTTCTCTTAAACTTCAAACCTTGTACTTTTTCTTTATTTTGGGTATTTGTATTTGACATTTGACTCTCTTTGCGAAGGAATATAATGACACTTGAATTTCTTACATAATGACATAATCTTATGACATATGATTATGAGATTGAAAATGAGATCTTGTGAATCTACATCTTCCAAGAACTTAAAAGATCAATGGGGGTTTATGGTAGAAAAATTGGTCGTCAATAGGTCATAAGTTTTAAATTGTAACCATCAAGAAATCTTGCCATAATTGGGGTCATATTTGGTTTTGCCTTGTAGCCCTTAACTTACACATAATATCCACACACACATTGACAATGGTTTGTGGAATGATAATTTATATTCATGAAGATATTATGTTTAGTAATGTGGGAAACAACTAATATATTACTCAGTCCTTAAAGTTATATTTTCATGTGATGTATTTTGTGTATTGTCTTTGCTTGTGGAAAGAACAAGGATGTCGATCATTCAAGGAAACATTGAATCTAGGAAAAAATCTTTGTATGTTATAGGCATGTTTGACTACCCATATGACAAAAAAGGCTTTGTAATGCACATTTCTAAGGAGGGTAAGGTACACCTTTTCTTCAATCATTTTCCCTTCTTAGCTTGTTCACCAATGACATTTAATCATATAGATGGACATGGCCATATCCTAAGTTTTTTCTTTTTTAGGGGGAGGAACTTGTAATAATATAAAATATTGCCCCAAATCTTATATTATGTACATTGGTCTTTCATGAGTTTATCTAATATTCAACTCACAAATCATTCCAATGCCAAATCCTTACATGCTTGCAATGTTAGAATCAAATCTAAAAAAGTTATTTGACAATATCATATTGTTAACCAAATAGTAAGTAGCTCTTTTTATAAAACACTTTTGAGAACAAGTGGGAACTTGTTTTCAGGGTGAAAATAGTTTAGAATTAAGTCTTTCTATTTGTCTACATGGTAGGTATAGAAAGACATTGGGAAATTGTGGGGAAATTCACATTTTTTCATGCATGCTAACTAAGGAATGAATAGAACATAAGATTAATGTCAATGGGTATTTTTGGGAACCTTCCATCTCCAAGTAAATAGATTGGTTTTTCTAGTTATCAATTGTACAATAATTTGGAGTTTATGACTTGGTGTGATTTATTGAGTATATATAACCACCAAGCATGGATTCTTTATGTAGGCCAACTAAAGCATTTTTCAAGTTGTCAAATTATCAAGTTGGAACTTTCACACTTCAACTAATGCAACAAATTATCATGCATGCACATTTTAAGCAAGTGGCATGCAACAAATAGTAAATCACAAACTTTAAGCCTTTTGCCAAGTGGCATTCCACGCTTGCCACAAGTTTAATGCTTATGGTGCACTTCATGTGCCTTGTATATTTGTTTCCAATCATAGATGCACAATTGCATGATACATATTTTTGCAATATTTGTGTTCTATAGTGATGTCACAATAGTCAACATCATAAAGTAGTATGGTCATGTTCCTAATCACTCAACTTTCCACTAGCAAATTTCCGAGCTCAAAATATCAACATATATAAGTGCATAATTCAACCCATTTCAACATTTATAACTTAAGGAAAAATTACAATGCATTCAACTCGACAAGGCTATCATATGAATGCACTTTCCTCATTCACTTAGAAGCTCATATAGGTCTTTGAAGCACAACAATAGAAAGATGTGGTCATGTTTGCAAGTTGTACCAAGGTTCTTCTTTTGTATTCTAAACCTACATTTTTTTAGTGCAAGGATGAAATGTAATTGAAAGTATGTAAGCTAACATTCTGCTGTAATGGTAGTTCAAAATGCTTCATTTAAAGGCATATGTCTAGCTATAAATTGTTAGCATGTGGGAATTGTTAAACTAGTTTGCTTTGCATTCAATTATAACCAAACATCATGCATTTGAATGAACAATGGCTAGAAATTCTTGTGGGTCAAGTGGTTCGAAATAAAATTACATCTTGCATAATAATTGATTATAGATATGGTGCATGCAATTGTGATTTAATGATTGTGCATGAATAAGGACTTGTGATTTGAAATGGTGTAGGAATTTGAAGTTGTGATTAACAAGCTTGAGACAATTGTGTAAATTTTCGTTCAATAGAGCATCCCTTCAACTATAAGTAGCTATGTGTGCTTTTGACAACTTTTGAGTAGTTGACATCCTACATTATTTCCTACATAGTATGTTTGTTCATGCAAAAATTATGGATCTAGTGTCTTTTCATGATCAAAGTTCAAAGCTTATTAAATTTGTTATTATTATTGTTGTTAAACAAAAATAATTGGTTTGGTTACAAGTCTTAAGGTATAGAAATAGATAAATTCTTTCTAAATTGGAAGAAGTTTTATAAGACTTGGTGGATTGAAGAAGGATTTTCAATTATTATCTATGTTTTTAATTTCTTTTGGTTTCACTTTAAATCAAATATGTTACCAACTTGAATCATCCTTTTCCTATTCCCCAACGTAAATGTCAAAAATTGTTTATCTTTACATCTCTCTTGAATGGAAACAACAAATGTTGCTAAATCATCTGAACTTTTGATAATATTTTTAAAAATCAAAATTATCAATTTTGGGGTTTAGTTATTTTTCTTATTCCCCTTAATGGTAGTGGAAAATGGGTGAAACCATAATTAAAAGGACTATTTGGATTCTCACAATTGTAGTTTTTTAAAAATTATAAATGAATTACAAATGTAAAGTCATATTCAACATTAACATTATTAAAAAATTTAATTATCCATGTTGCAATAGATTTTAGTGAGAATCATACTTTTAAAAATGGATTAGTTATATTTTTAAAATGAATTCATAATGAACTTTTGAAATGATAACATTACATTTGTTATGCAAATAGAAAAAAAAAATCACTCAAATGCCAAAATAAAAATTTACAAATAAATAACCATCAAATCAAGAATTTAAGAATAATATGCATTGAAAACTTCTCAATGTCAAAAATTCAGAAATTAAAAAAATTAAATGCCATGAATTTTTTCATTTTTACCATTTGTAGTCCAATTCACATTGAAATATTCAAACTTTCACATGATTTTTTTCACCATTCACATGTCTAGTGATATCTAGAGGGTGGTTTACCAATACTTTTTATAAAAACATAAGAATTAATTATAAAATTCATAGTTTGATAATTATTGTAACTCCAAAAAATTTAACTAATGCAAGATGTAGATTTTTCAAAATGTCAAAAGCAAGTCATCTAACCACGATTTTACCCAAATAGTAGATGCAAATGGTTGTGGCAACGACAAATGCAAGTTTAAAAAAACGGATTGAATACAACAATTGTTTCTAAAATATGACAAAATTATATCTCCTTGATGTTCATGTGTCATTGAGAATTTTACTAAAATGTTGTCTTTTTTATTTTGTAACTAGTGGTAACCCATGCCTGCAAGGCACATCATGGCATGAACGCATGCTTTCCCATCACTGTGGGGCGCTTCTGTGAATGAATGAATGAATGAAAAGATGCCCTTTGGTTATCATACCGGGTATGCACCACTCACCTAGTGGCCGCTTTTTAAAATTTTCAAACAATCGGTGTGGCTATATAACCACAATTCCCAAATTTTCAGGAAAAAAAAAGAAAGTCTAAGAACCAGTGTGTTTTTTTACCGATTCTTTCGTAAAACCTCTAGTTCTTCTTTTGAAAGAACTGGAACCGGTGATTCTTTGATTATGGGGAAAAAAATTCAAAGAACCGGAACCAACACTGGAACCAACCACCATTAGCGGGTTATTAGAAGGGTGGTTTTTACCATTCATACTCACGGTTCTCAAAAAATCAATGAACTAAAAAATGGAACTGGTGGTTTTTTATATTTTTCCAATTGCTGTTAAACATCGGTTTTCCATCGGATCACACTGGGCCAGAGTGATTCAACACCCACCGGTTTCCATTGAATCACACTGGGCCAGAGTGATTCAACACCCATCGGCGCACCATCCATCCACTAGATGCCTGAACTTGTTGTGGATGAACCTGAACCTCTCCCATGCCCAGCCTGCTCGTGCTGGCCCACCGTCACAGACTGACTAACTGATAGACAGACTTGCTGAATTAATATATTAAATTGTCATGGTGTTATAACATCTATGATCAATCCTATTTCTTTCTTGGATAATCTTTTTGAAACAATCTTCATGAAATTTGCAAGTTTTACTAATGGAAGATCACATGAAGCATTTCACCATGAGCTAGAAGCATCATAGTTGCACCTTTCTTTTATGTTTGAAGAAAATCGTGCAAAGTGGAGTACTAAAAAGTTCTAAAAGTTTTGCAAATTATGTAGAACTAGTGTGAACCTTGTGCATAATGCATAGGTGTGTTATTTCAACAATGTTTGGTTGATGTTTTTGGTTTTTTAAAAAATCTTTTCTTTTCAAACAACTGTTCGTGGCCACTGTCCGTCCGGAGTCACTGTCACAAAAAAACCTTTCTTTTTAAACAACTGTCCGTGGCCACTGTCCGTCTGAAATCACTGTCATAGACATACCAAGTGAAAGATGCCCTCCGATTATCATACTGGGTATGCACCATTCACCTAGCGGTCACTTTTTAAAATTTTCAAACAATTGGTGTGGCTATATAACCACGGTTCCCAAATTTTCAGGAAAAAAAAAGAAAGTTTAAGAACAGAACCAGTGCGCTTTTTTACCGGTTCTTTCGTAAAACCTTTGGTTCTTCTTTTGAAAGAACCGGAACCGGTGATTCTTTGATTATGGGGAAAAAAATTCAAAGAACTGGAACCAACACTGGTTCATACATAGGTAGGTAGGTAGGAAGGAAAATAGGTTCCATATATTATGTGAAACCATAGTGTGAACCCGGTGGTTCTTTATATTTTTCCAATTGCTGCTAAACACCGGTTTCCATCGGATCACACTGGGCCAGAATGATTCAGCACCCACCGGCGCACCATCCATCCACTGGATACTTGAACTTGTTGTGGATGAACCTGAACCTCTCCCGTGCCCAGCCTGCCCGTGCTGGCCCACCGTCACAGACCAAATGAATTAATATATATGATTGGGATTCACTAGTTTGATTTGCAAGGAACATCTAACAAGCACAAAACTCCCTTTCAAAAGTTGCTTTGAAAGTTTTACCTTTAGGAGATTGTAGAAATTAAATAGTTTGTGTTGCAAACACCAACATAAAAAGCCTAGGACCTTAGAAACCCTAAACCTATCTAAACCTAGGACCCAAGCTTTTACCTAAACATATGGTTACAACCCTACAAAAAACCCTTAAGATCCATTAGGTCTAGTTCTAAGGTGGGTTCAAGTCCACATAGATGCATAGGGCTCCAATTCTAAGGTGGTTTGGGTCCCATGTAGACCCATTGAATCTAGTTGTTACACCGGACCTAGACTGAGGTGGAAACCTAGACTTGGCCAACACTAGTTGTGAGTTGTGACCTTAACATTGAGTTGGTGACCAAGGCTAGGCAAGAAGAAAGAAAACAAGCCCATGACGTTGCATGAACCAAAGGAATTTAAACATAGCTCCACACAAAGTGAAAGATGTGTGGGAGTGAAAGGGGAATACTCATAAGACCTACAAATCGCACTCACTTTGGAAGCTAAGACTCTCAAGGAGTCCCAATTATTCAGGAGTCATGTTGGAGTGATGAAAGTAAATTGAGTAATAGTGGTGTTATTGAAAAAGATCTCAATGGTGGCCATATAGTGCAAATGCATGTCAAGAATTTTTTTTTTCTCCCATAGTCATGAGGGTTTTCTTAAGTCAACACACAAATTGCAACAAGAGATCATGTGTAAAAAGAATTCATAGTCATTTCTCTTTCATTTCTTGCTGTTTTTTGGTTTGATGTTCTCTTCTACTGTCTTTGTGTTCCCCTTTCTTATTGGTTTCACTCATCTTCTCCCTCTTTGTCGGTCCCTAGTTTTCATCAGTGCTTCCAGGTTTTCCTCTTCACTGGTATGTTGTTAGATCTGAAATTTTTATGACATTCTTATTGCCTCTAATTCCATCCAGATTGATTTAAATCGGCAGTGAGGAAAATTTCAGTGCACGCCAAGATATCTTGGTGGACTCACCACAAGCAATTGTTTTGCTTTCAAGATTGAAGGAAGGTACTAGAGTATAATAATTATCATATGTGGCACACAAGCTAAAGCAAAGCAGCTCATACACATGATCCTGATATTTACAAAGTTCTCCGATTGAGATTTGAACACATGATACTTCAATCTATGTTCTGATCTCCTATGTTGCACGTCAGCAATGGAGAAAACAGTTCACTGATATGCGTAAGAAAAACAATGTCCCTACAATGGACAGCTTGCTCACAGTAATTTAGGCTGAAAACATACCCATCTTTGGCTACTGAGGGCGCTGGTCTGACAAGAAGTTCAAATGCTCAGCAATTGCAATGACGCTACAACGACTTGAGATTATGGAGGTGTGATTTTCAGTGTGAGGCCCTGGAGTTGCTTGCTTTCAAACCTGTCAGCACCACAAGCCCCTTCTCAGTCCTGGCTTCACTTCACCTCTGACTTATGATTTGATCTTCAAGTTGCTGGTTTTCGTCCATGATATTGGCAGTCAGATTCTGAGAAGGCTATCAGATTTGTCACAGGGCAATTTCTTCCTCATCTTCAAAATCCACCTCCCAAGTACCCTCCTGTTCAGCAATTTCTTCCCCTTCCATTCTTCCAGTGCTGTTGACCTCACTTGACATACCAAGAAGCTTGTCTTTGATTGCCTTCATCAAGCTATCAGAAAACTCGTTGTGCTCCCTTAAGTACCTCTTTGCATTATCCTTCCCATTTGCAAAGTTCTTCTCCTCATATGAGTACCATGAACCTGAAAGCTTCAAAAGATGATGCTTCACACCTAGGTCCAGAATTTCACCTTCACGTGAAATACCTCTGCCAAACTCAATGTCAAACTCTGCTGTCTTGAAAGGAGGTGCTACTTTGTTCTTCACCACTTTGACAATGACTTCGTTTCCATATGCCTGCATGCCATTACATGTTCACTTAGCTTTAATGTATATCCTGAAGTGAGGGAAAAACCTACTGTATGGCACCTGGACAATGTACAGACATGTCTAGAATAATACCTCATCACCATGTTTAAACTGGGATTTTCTCTTGATGTTCAAACGCACTGATGCATAGAACTTGAGAGCATTGCCTCCTGCTGTAACTTCAGATGGCATCCCACCAAATGTGCTCAATTTGTGTCGTGTCTGTTGCACCAAAGCACACATCTCAATCAGTAAATGGCAACTGCACTTCCATCCCTCTGCCTCTTCATCCTTCTAATGTGGGAAAGTTGCATGCAGTAAGCAATAGAATATCTAACCATCTTGTCAATCACCTGCATAATCTATAAGGATGTAATTACCTGGTTGAGAAAGATGAGAACTGTCTGAGCTGAGTTAAGAGAGTGGGTAAGCTTGCACAGAGCTTTGCTCATGAGACGTGCCTGTAGTGCCATTTGGGAATTCCCCATCTCCCCCTCCAGCTCTGCTTTTGGTACCAGAGCTGCAACATGCCACTCAGACCCCATCACTAATGATCTGACAACATATCTATACTCCAGAGACAAAGACGTTTATCAAAATCTCAGGATACAACAGAATACCCAATTTCAACTAATGAGGTGGTAGGATGGATACTATGCTAGCTGCAACACCTTCTGAAATCACCAACCTTGTACAGACTTGCCACCAACAATCTTGCAAGTAAAAGAGTGGGTGAGAGAGGGGAAGTGGACTATATACACTGTCAATGACTATGACATCAAATGTGCCTGATCGCACAAAGGTGTCAACAGTTTCCAAAGCCTGCTCAGCTGCATCAGGTTGCACAAACAGAAGGTCTCAAGTATTTACACCAATGCCCTCTGCAAACTGCAGGTCCAGTGCATGCTCCGCATCAACAAAAAGACAGAAGCCTGAAGATCCACATCACAACACCCCAGGTGGAGGGAAACAGGGGTAAAATTAGGGCGTTTTATGCTGAGACTATAAGTGCATGTATCACTGCTATTTCATTCTACATCTAGTATGAAACCTGACTCCTATATCTAGAACTGTGCAAGGAACTAGGTGAAGATTCAATCAGATGTAATCAGTACTTATGCACTCATCTACTACTCCTGGGCAACGGAACTATGTGCAGAATCTTCAGGATTCAGCAGCAAATGGGTGTATAGTCATCAAGATGCTGCATCAAGGAGTAGGCACTGAATCATGAAGCTATTTACATACCCTTCCCTAACTTTTGAGCTTCAGCAATGACATGAAGTGCAAGAGTCGTTTTCCCTGAAGCTTCAGGCACATAGATCTCTACCACACGCCCCTGTCAATTAAGATGGCAATCTCAGCATTTCAAACCTAATCCATGTGCTCAAGCTGCACCTCACCTCACAAATTCGATACATCTCCAGTAACTGAGGAATATAATCATCTTCTGCAAGCATTTGATAATCCGACATGAAGTACGTCTTCTGCAAGCATCCATAATCCAACATTGGAGACTTTCTCCACTGGGACTTTTCACTACAGGAAGATCCTAAAGTAATCTCCCATCACAGTTCAAATCATGTAGCTATACGCTCCATCCAAAAGAGTTCATGTTTTGCACAGACAAGACTCCATAACGTCTTTAAAATGTAGTAAGAAAGAAGCATTTCAGCTCTTGTGCAGAAATCAATTCTTCATGGCAGAAACCTGAAACCATCTACTGCTAAATCAGCTCCTGTGATGCGACTGTACCTTGGGTAGACCACTGACACCAAGAGTGATATCAAGTGTCAGAGATCCAGTAGAGATCACATCGACATGTACATGCTGGTTGCGCCAAGCCACATGACTGATTCCTTGCCATACTGTTTGGTAACTTGTGCAATTGCTGCTTGCAGCAACTGATGTTTCCTTTCATCGCATTCCACCATCACATGATACTTACAGTCCTCTGGTTGAGACTCTGCTTGCTGTTGCTTTTGTCAACCCTTTCCTGCAACCAAAAAACTTGATGCAGAGTTACAATTAGAAACGTTTGAAACTGAGTATACAATTTCATGCAAACAAACTAATTCTTCTTCAGCCAAAAATATCAAATTCACAAGCAAAAAGCAGGAGGAGGAAGAGGAACACGGCTGAATAGAAGATGATACTATCAACCCTGTCAAATGTGAAGAAACAGAGAACAGAGAAGAAAAGAGTCCCACATACCTTTCTTTGTGCCTGTGCTGAAATCAACAACACTGTTAGTGAAGAATGTGGCTCTACAAACTCCCACAGCATTCTGGCAAGAAAGCAAGCAAGTACCCCGAAGCATCATCCTCCCCATTCCAAAAACAGAAAACACTTCAGTCCGACGACACACATGCAGAGAAGGAGAGAGTTGGAATATGCAACAATAATCTATCCATCATCATCACATCCGCTAGAAACAAACTTAGAATTATCATCATAGACAAACTAAACCCTAGAAGATCTTCTCTCTCACCATCTTTGTTAGTCCAGTCAGTCAGTCATTTGCTGGACCCTTCTTCCAATTCATGCAACGCATCATTCCAGGGCTTGAAGGGAAGAAGAAGAAGGAAGAAGAAGATTTCTGTCATGAAAATGCAGAGAATGTACCACTCTCTGTAGGAGATACACGGATGTGCATTATGCTGTCTTGCGCAGAAGAGTCGATGCAATCCTTCAGAGCAGAAGAAGGGCCGCCACAACAACCGAGCTCGCTGCACAACACCCGCCACTGCTGCTGCTCTTCAGCAGCAACTGTGATAGTTTGTAAGTACCCAAGAGCATGAGGAAACACGGCTGGCTCCATGGGTAGTTTGGATCTGGACAGTCCCAGTTGCCGATCGGACGGTTGAGGCGCAGACCGGGCTTGCCGTTTGCCACCCCCTTTGAAATTCGTGCCTCCGGTTTGTGTTTTTGGCGTTGTCGCTGTTTACCGGGGACCGCGAGTCCTGCGCACGGTTTCTGGAGCGGCGCGTCACGTCACGCGTGCGCTCTAGTTGGGTCCCGGCGCTTGATCCCCTCGTTGTTGTTGTTGTTTCCCTGGAGAGGTTTAACGGAAACAAACACGAGCGATCCAGAGGTGGTGGAAGTGCGAGTAGAGGGAGAATAAGAAACCGAGTATTTTGTGGGGAGAGGGGAAGCGACTGGCATTTGGAATGGGGGAGATCAAACGGGGAGCGATGAGTGTGGTGCAGGTATCTTCCAATGTGCATGGGCAGTTGGATGCACAGATAGAACAGCTCATACAATGCAAACCACTTCCGGAACAGGAGGTTCTTTTTTTCCGTTTTCCCCGATCCCCAATCCCTCTCTCTACTAGGGTTTGTCTTTTGCTTTCATCTCAGCGGCGTTCTAGTCCCTGCCATTCAATGATGGAGCTGATGTGTCCTTATACTCTGTGACTAACACCCACTAGCAAGCTATGAAACACTATCATCACACTTACAAGCTTGTGACTGCACTCATTCTTGTCACATTAGAGTTTGACCCAGAACTGACCACTACTGTTTCCTTTAAAGTGAATTTTTGTTGAGTTTTCTTTCTCTCCAATCTCATTTGTGTACCCTACACCATCGACCGACTGCACAAGGGCTGAGGTTTCTATTCCAGAGAATGTTAGGATTTACAGGTTTTTATACTCCTTGTGTTGCTTTTTGTCTGACATGGGAAGTTCATGTGTCTCCTTGGAGGTTTGATTGATGATGCTGCGGCAAGCTCGAAGCCTGGTATTTTAGGGTTTACATGTTGTGATACTCCTTGTGTTGCTTTTGTCCAACATGGGAGGTTCATGTGTCTCCTTGGAGGTTTGATTGATGATGCCATGGCAAGCTTGAGGCATGGTCTTGGTCACCAATGTCTGAAAGCACTACAGGATTACCAGGCAAAATGATGATGCTGTCTCAAAGGAGTGAGCAGAAGAGAAACAAGATTCATTTTCTGCTGTTGTCAAAACGATTCTAGACTGTGTATATATGTGTGTGAGAAAGTGGTGCTCAGAAAGCTTGTTCTCTTGTGATGATGATGCAGGTCCGGTCATTATGTGAAAAGGCAAAGGAAATTTTAATGCAGGAAAATAATGTGCAGGTTTTCTTCTTCTTCTTCTTCTTCTTCTTCTTCTTCTTCTTCTGTGCATATTGCCACTTTCTGGAAATTGTGCTTTCTATGACCCTTTTTCATGACAAGCTATAGGATGCTTCTTTTGAATTTTAGCTCTTAATCCATGACATTTAACAGGCAGTGCTCTTAGGTGACCAATCAAGCAAACCCTGAAGAGTATGTGTGGACATTGTGGGATGGGTAACAGCCAGTAAAATGTCCAGTCACAATATGTGGTGACATACATGGTCAATTTCATGATCTTGCAGAGCTCTTCCGGATTGGAGGGAAGGTTAGTGGTGCCCTCTCTCTCTCTGCACATGTCTCTCTCTCTCCGTCTGACTGGTGTACATTGCATAACTCCTGTACAGAGGTTGTAACTGGTATTGCACATGTGTTTTGTTAGCTTTTTTCCTTTGTCCTCTGTTTCTTGTTTTTAGCTCACATATATTCTTGTTTTGTAGTGCCCGGACACCAACTATTTGTTCATGGGGGATTATGTTGATCGTGGCTACTATTCTGTTGAAACTGCTTCTGTGAGTATCAGCCTACGTCCTGTCTGCTTCTATTTTCCCCCAATTGCAGACCATCAATTGAAATTATCCAGCAGAACAACAAAACTAGGGACAGCCGTAATGTGAAAATCATGCATGAGAGGACAATGGAGTTTCAACTGACTGCCAAGGAGCAGATCAACCCACATTGAACCTCCATGGTCTATGTGGTAGCAAAGTCCTTATCCCTCTGCTATCTTCCTATTTGCTTGCCACTCACCTTCTCTGCTGGGTGACATTATGCCTAGATGAAGGCACCTTGCATCAGGGCAAAAGTATGGCACCATTATGTTTTGTTATCAAAGCTCTTTGCATTAGCAGGACATCAGATGTGGGCAGTTGTGGATTGAGCTTGGCCCAAGTGAAGGGATACAGTGTTGCTCAGCTGATCTGAAGGTGCTCATGATTGCAGCTTTTGGTGGCTTTGAAGGTGCGTTATCCAGACCGCATCACCATTTTGCGGGGCAACCATGAGAGCCGGCAGGCAGGTTCTCCTGTCTTTCTTGTTTCAGACCTTTCAATCTCCTGCTGTCTCTGTTCCTGTCATATAGTACTATATTAATTACTCAGGTGCAATCTTCTTTGTCTGCAGTGCAATGTGGGTGTTGTAGCAAAGCTTCTATGGTTCAAAAAGAAATTCAAAATTGCACTTTCCACTCCTGAAGAGAAGTTGAAACCAATGTACTGATTGGGGGTTTTTTTTTGTGGATTGAGCAGATTACTCAAGTCTATGGCTTCTATGATGAGTGCCTACGAAAGTGAGTGATGGCAGCAATTCCTTGTCTTGAAATTAGGCTCCTCCTGGCAATCACTTCAGGCATGACTGTGTTTATTTGACAGCTATTCGTGTTTAAATTCTAGATCTAGTTCAGCGGATCTTTGCCAGTGTGGCTTAAGAGTGAATGAGATGGTCATGAGTTGTAATGTTTAGACACCTGATGTGTTGTGTCATCTTTTTCCTAACAGTGCAGGCACTAGTTTGACTCAAATAGGTCATGTGTTGGTTGCATGCAGGTATGGAAATGCTAATGTGTGGAAGATTTTCACAGATCTCTTTGACTACTTCCCACTAACTGCACTGGTAAGATTTTGTGTAGTTAATTTCCAGGTTGAGACAAGTCTTACCAACTACACAACTTGACGTGGATAGTGTTTGGCTAGGGGAGAAAAATAATTGATGTCTGTATTGGTCGACCCTGCTACACCAAGGGACAAAATCCATCTACAGAACAGGATAGAGAAGTCAAGGTTGAAATGGAATGACTGCTGAAGAGAAGAAAGGTGCCTAAATAGTAGCTTGAAGCTGTCTCTGCTCTTGATTTTGGTTGATCTCTCTGGACTTCCCCTGAAGGCAAAATATGGAATAAATCATGCAGAGAATTTTGGGTCAACATATATGCCTTTGTGGCTATAATCTTGTGATCATCACCCTTGGAATCTTGTGGGTTTCATGTTGTGCTCCATCTTAACTGGAGATTGTGCATGTCCAATATCAACCCATCAAACATTCTTAGGTTTCTAAGTCTCGGGTGTGGCATTGCACCAGAAAGTATGGTTTATCATACCAACTGCTATTTTAACCCTGGGACTGACACATACAGGTTGCATTTGCAGAAAGAGAAATGAATTATAGATAGTACAAAATATTGTAGTTCTTCTAGATTCAGAAAATGGTTTGATTAATTGGAACTCTGTTGCTTCAGGTGGAGTCAGAAATTTTCTGTTTGCATGGAGGGCTGTCCCCAAGTATTGATTCACTGGACCACATTCGTGAGCTTGACCGAGTGCAGGAGGTGCCACATGAGGGTCCTATGTGCGACCTCCTCTGGTCTGATCCTGATGATCGCTGTGGCTGGGGGATTTCCCCTCGTGGTGCTGGTTATACCTTTGGCCAGGTTAGGACTGCCTTCCTGCTGCTCTTTCCTTTTTGAATCAACTCAGATATGCGAGTGGTTGCCACAGAAGCTCAACTGTCTGAATTCAGTGGCAGAGTCTGTTATGAATGTTTCCTTGGAATAACAGATGGTTATGTTTCCTCTGTGAAGTTGTGGTAGGGAGTGCATTGCAGTGCAGGTGAATTATAGATATTTTCACCTTCTTTAACAAAGTGTTAGTTTGTGTGTTGTAGTCCTTCAAAATGTTGGCCTCGGTCATGTTTTTGGAGCTGTCATGCTTGCATTTATGCTTTGCACTTTGGTCTTTCGTCTGTTTGTTCTGACATTTCCAAGTAACAAGTGATTGACCAGAGCTCCCCATGTCCTGGTAGCATCACTTTTATGAGACAGTTGTGCTGAAAGAGAGCATGTTGGGTAGTTCTTGAGGGCTACATCTGGAGTTATATACCAAGAGAAGGCTGATTTGCAAGACTGTAGAAAACTTGCATTGCAACCATGCAAGCATCTGTTGGGCCTGGTGAGGCTAGTAAGAGGATGTGTTGGGGAAGAGGGATTGGACAGAGGGAGATTTGCAAGCTAACTCTGAGTGTATGTGTTCTCAAATGAAATGAGGAAATGCACTGCTGAAGGGAGAAATGAAAGTATTCACTGCAGGATATTTCAGAGCAGTTCAATCAGAATAACAACTTAAAGCTGGTGGCACGTGCACATCAACTAGTTATGGAGGGCTACAACTGGGGACATGTATGTACCTTTTTGTTATATTTGTGGTTGGGTATTTTCCTTCTTGTGCCACTATTGTTTGGGCAACTTGTTCCAAATGTTTACTCTTTGCTGATCTGGTCATTCCCAATGGCAATGAGAAAAAATGTGTTTTATGGGGCAGGACCATAAGGTGGTGACAATATTTAGTGCTCCCAACTACTGCTACCGCTGTGGTAAGTCACTAGGCTTTATCCAGCTCCCATTATTGATTTTGTGCCCTCTGCACAGTCTCTTTTTGTGATGTAGGAAGAAGCATTTTTTCACATCCAGTGCTTCACAAATGACATGAACAGATGTGTTCAGTTGCTGAGCAGGAGATGTGGTTGATCTTGGTACTTGTTTCTGCAGGTAACATGGCATCTATTTTGGAAGTAGATGATAACATGGGGCACACCTTCATCCAGGTCAATCCCATTCCAAGAATTGCTTCACTTTTTTCAAAAGTTTGAAGGTGTAGGTTGTCACTTTTGTTTGGTTCTTGCCAGGTAGTGGCAATTTAGATAGGAGGCAAACCTCTCATCTTTGTCTGTAAATGCCCCTCAGAACCCCCCATCAACCTAAATCATAACTCAGATGTGTATTTAATCCAAGGAATTTTTGAGCAAAGAAGGTGACCTGGTGGGAGTGATGTTGGTTATGTGCCAGTTTGAACCTGCACCAAGACGAGGAGAACCAGATGTGACAAGGCGTACTCCGGATTATTTCCTTTAAATCTTGCACTAGGTTGTCTGTACTTATCAAGAATCACAGATTTGGGTTTCCATGTCAGTGTAGCTTGTAGACACTTGCCCTTGGTAGCTAGAAATAGGCTGCCATTGTGTGCCGTTGCTTTTTTGCTACATTGTGGTCATGATGCGACACTTTCTTTGGCTCAACTACCAGAATGTAATAGGATCTTGCTGATTGTTACAGGTGCAGCAACCCTTACTGTAGTTTTCAATAACATGGTTGAAGCCATTCTCTTCTGCTAATTTATACAGTGCTGAGTGCTTGTCAGACCACCAATTGATATATGGTTAAATTTACTACTTGAGTGTGGTGGAATTGGAGCTGATTCGTGCTAGCTATCAAATTTGTGATTTCCAGCAGGTGTTCCAAGTTTTGGAGTTGGTCATACTAGTTCTGTCACTACCAGAGAGGACAGTAGGATAGTATTGTGGATATTGGTGAAAATTGTTGTCGGGCATTCATTGGTGCAAACAGGTTTGCTTTTTAGGTTTTGGCTTTGTGAACACTGTGTAACAGGTTTTGGTTGATTCCATAGGACCAACTGTTGTAAGTGCCAGGCAAATATTGTCCCCAAGGGCCTGAATCCTTTGGCAAGTAAATGAGCACAGGAGCAGGATGATCAGAGGGTAAAGCACAGGATGATGTATAATGGGCAGATGGAACTGGAATTTGCTGGAGACATGCAATTCAAGTGAAGGAGTCAGACATGTTATATGTGTAGGAGTGCCAAATGTAAGTGGAGTTTATGGTACTGTGGATACAGGAGATCACATCATGTAGTGAGAGTTGTTCTATTCAACATTGAAATATAACACAGGGTTTCCTGCCACTATTGAACATTTAGGTTGACAGTTGGCATTTGGGATGCTAGTGTGCAATATTTCATTCGCATTGTCTTCAGCGACGGTTGCTTATATCCTGATTGACACAAAGAGGAAGAAAACAAACATATTCAACCTTGCTCCTGCTTGCGTTCTGTTTCTTGATTTCCTCTTGCCTTATTAGGGGATGTCAGATATAGCTGAGACTATGCAAGTCTATTGTACATGAGAGCTCTATGATGCTGTCAATTGAACTAAGTAGTCTGTTGATTAGAAATTGCAGCTTTTGTGACTACACAGCTCTACAAATCCATGTTGTTTAATCCAGCTTTCAAATGTGCAACAGTTCTGTGTCAATCTAGAAGAATTCTCCTCATTGTGATTCTTGAGCCATGTACCTATATGACTGCACCCACTGTTTTTGTGTTGTCTGATTCAGACTGGGACCACAACAAATTGGATGGCTTCTGAATCTACCTGCAACTGTAGTCCTGCAAGACTGTCTTCACAGTCCAAAGTAGGATATGCATGATCCTCTCTTACAATGTAGTCTTCTAAATAGCAATCATGAGCTTTGTATAATTTTCATAGAAATCATACCTTCAACAGAGATATAAAACCTCTGTCAGCTTCCTCTTGACATGATCTACTGGGTTGCCAACACAAGAAACAGGACACAGGAAACTGTCATCTCCAAGAACAGGAGTAATGATGCTACTACTGCCACAGCCAAAACAAAGTGTCTTACAAAAGACATGCAATCAAGACGGTAGTGCAACAAGGAAAAAAAGGGAGGTGATGAAGACAAGATGGCTTGTGCAAATTGCAGATCCAAATGTGTCATAAAACCAGAGTCCTCTTCTCAAGTGCTTCAAACAAGCACTTGGGAAGGATGGGGTTTGTACAAGAAAGAGCTCATGCATGCCCTGGCTCTCATCAAACTGGCCTCTTCTTCTTCATGTTGTTCTTATGGTTTCCTTCACTGATTTTTTCTTCTTCTCAAATGATCTTTTCTCCCAAAATCCTCTTCTTGTGGTTTCATTTTTCTGAATCTTCTTGTATCATCGTGCCTTCCTTCCTTCCAGCGCTTGGCACACTCCCCTGGCCTGGTCTGATCTGAACCAGAGGTGCCAATCTCTTCATCTGCTTAGAGGCATTGTCATTGGCTTTTTCCTGACAATGGCACTAAGCAAAATGGCAAGAGGGGATGGGGGGGGGAACAGGAGTTGTGGCAGGTGTGAGCCAGGAGTGGCTTGGCATCATCATCATCAATCCTTTCAGAGCTTTCTCCTCCTGCTGCTTGTTGCTTGTGTTCTTCTTCCTCTTCTTGCCACAGCTCTGCTTAGAGTCATTGTCATTGGCTTTTTCCTGGCAATGACACTAAGCAAGGCCTATGTCACATTCCTCCTCCCAAACCACCTCCCTTCACTCTTGCAAGGATTGTTCTCCACAGCTAGGGCATGAAGGGAATGAAAGTGATAACATGACAAACATGGAACAATGGCGACACCCCAATGCTACCATCCCCCTTGTCGTCCTCGTCTCCTCCTCTCTGACATCATCCTCACATTTCCGCTGCTTCTTTTTCTCTATGCTGCTATCTTCCACAGATTCCACCTCTCCTGCTCCGGACGAAGCTTGAGAAGAAGAAGGGTTTTCTTGTTCTCCTTCCTTCAAGCATCCAATATCTGATCGTGGTGCTTCTCGTTCTTCTTCAGCAGTATGAGACTCCTGCTGCGGAAACTCATTCTTGGGTGTGAAGCAGCGAGCTTGCGCTTTCAATACTAGAGCTCGCACGGAGTCATCGACTTGTCGAACAAGCTCTCGGGGATCCGTTCTCGCTCGTTTGAAGGAACGCCAGTGGAAGTAGTAGAGCTCCCCCGTCTGCCACAAACCCCACACTTTGCTGATCAGCAGGCACGCATTAGGTTAAAAAAGCTCAAGCTAACTAAGCTCAAGAAACAGGAATTGCTGAAGAACGTATTTCCTTTTCTGCTACCTTCAGATCCAAGAACTGTTCCCAATCCTCCGGAAGAGGAGATTGCGTGTGAAGCTCCACCTCGATTCCGCTAGCATCAGCAACAGCAGTCGCAGCTTTCTCGCATTGCTTCTTAAGAGTTTCTTCTTCTTCTTCTGCAGCTTCGTCCTCTTCCCCATCACGATCTGCTGCTGGGCAGGCACGTTTCCGTTTGCCAGGAGCCTCGTCGACACCACCACCACCATCGCTGGACCTCAGTACCTTCACCTGCTGCTGCATTAGTTCCAACACCTCTAGCGGCCAGGCCTGTGGCTTCACGCTGGCTGGCGGAGTTTGTCCCGGCGTAGCGGGAGAGGGAGGGGGAGGAGAGGAGCGGCAGCACTTCACCGCCTCCGCCGGCGGCTTACTCAGAGCAGCAGCATCCGTGTTACTAGAGGGAGGAAGTGTAAGCGCCATTGAAGAAGAAGGCGGAGGCAGCGCGTGGGTTCGAAGCTCGAGTGTGGAGCAAATGCGAGGGGCTATTCTGCCTGACCTCCCCATTACAACAACCGTTTTCTTCTTCTTCCCAAAGCTTGTTGTTGTTGTAGTAGTAGTATTGGGTTCAACGCAACCAGACGAAGAAGAAGAAGACACCAGCCGTAAGAAGCGCAACACATAACAAGAAGACTTCGACAAGACCCACACAAACTGCATAGCAAACCAACCAAAGGAACCAAGAGGATCCCAAGCCAACCGAGAAGCACCACTACTACACACAACCCCACCCACTCATGAGCCAACAACAAAAACACCACAATAGTGAACAAAGACACAGAGAAAGAAAACCACAAAAAACACACACACACACACACACACACACACTTGTACAAAACACACCACAACAATAAAACACAACAAAACTGACTGCAGTTTATGAGAACTGAATTCAAACAGAAAATACACACAACTGCAAAGCGGAGGAGAAGGAAAACAAACGAACATCAGGCACTAAAAGAAAGAAAGAAAGAGGGAGAGATACAAATCCAAGTAACCCACCCCAAAGGGAGAGAAAAATGAAATGCAAAAGTATGAAGAAAAATAGTAGAAATCGGCCCCCCACACACACACACAACTAAACACGACAGATGGCAGATCTCGACAGAAAAATTAAATAATAAAAGAGAGAGAGAGAGAGATTACAAAATCATTTTGGGGAGAGAGAATTTCAAGCAGAGAATAGCAAAAGAGAAGGAAATCAAATTTACCTAAAACAAACAAGGGGTGTGTCACAATGTGGCCTTGCTGTTTACATTTAAAGAATTATGAAAAAAATTAATGAATTATATATTAAAAGAAGAATTATTATGAAAATTCAAATATTTCCTAACCATGCAAAAATATAATCTCCCCAAAAAATCCTCTAAACGAAACCAAAATCCTTTCAAGATATCATAACTCTATAATAACTCATCTCAAGTTTTTCAACACAAGTCAAAATATCATCATTCAAAAATCCTTCTATAAAAATAGACCTATTATTATTATTACCTAGTAGGGGCCTATAAAAATCCCTTAAGCTACTATACTCTATAATGACTCTAAACACAATATCCTTGCCTTGGTAGTAGGCAAGGCCAACAAACAAAAAGCACTAAAAGAATGAGAGACACCAAACAACTCCAAGTAACCCACGCCCAAGAAAGGAAAAGAAGAGAGAGAGAGAGAGAGGGAGGGAAAAAAACAATTAGAAAACACACTCATGCACACACACACACCCAACAAAACACAACAAATGGCAGATCCCAACAGAATTATCAAAGAATAAAAGAGAAAGAGAGAGAAGAGAGAGAAATTACAAAATCATTAAAATATTTGGGGAGAGAGAGTAGTGGGAAGAAATATCATTGGCACCAGAGCAAATTACACTTCTTTCAAAATTTGTGTTGTCATGAATGGATCAAAAAGCCTTGGGAGAAGAAGAGAGAAAGGGAAGAAGGGGACTTCCATTTTCTTATTGAGAAAAATGCATAACAAGAAGAATTAGTTAATATTGGGGCCATGACTTTTTCTTTATTGTAGATGGGTATTTAAATGCTTGTATCTCTTGAAGAGGAAGAAAGCTATAATAAGAACATATGTGTCTCTCTTTTTTATGTTGTTTTCTTTATTGGCCTTGCCTACCAAGGCAAGGATATTGTGTTTAGATTCATTATAGAGTATAGTAGCTTAAGGGATTTTGGCCCGCCCCTAGGTAGTAGGTCTATTTTGATACGAGGATTTTTGAAAGATGATATTTTGGCTTGTGTTGAAACTTGAGATTTGTTATAGAGTTATGATATCTTGAACGATTTTGGTTCCTTTTAGAGGATTTTTTTTAAGATTATAAATTTGCATGGTGAAATATTTGAATTTCTATATTTATTCTTTTGCCTTACGATACTTTTCAATGTAAATGGCAAGGCCACAATGTGACCCAACCCTTGTTTATCTTTGTTGTTGCCTTTGGTGTTTGTTAAAAAGGAAAGGAAGTGCATGATCTATTTTTGTTCAATCATTTATTTTGGGGGTGGAGAGGGCGGGGTCATGTGTGATTAGATATAACTTAGATGAGTACATGCATAGTGTTTGTTTTTGTTCTAGATGGTTTTCTTTTTGGGTCATTGCCTTACCTTGTATGTTTGTTGTGTGCTTGATAGAGAGAACTCTAAGGATTCATTCATTCAGTGTGTTGTGGTTTTTGTGGGGCACAAATTGTTATGTCACAATATGATTGAGTGAATAAGAATTGTAGTGCAAGGGGTTCCTTTACCTATTTTATATACTTTTCCCCCTTTCTTCTTTAGATGATGACAAAAAGGAGCCTTGGGGCAATATTCCCCCTCCCCCCCCCAACCAAAACAATTCTTTTCGGTTTTTATTGTTATAATGGGAGAGGGAGGTAGTTGGGCAATCAATGATGTGAGCACCGAACTAACAGCCCATCCTCACCCATCCTCCTCCTCATATGAAGACAAGTAAGATGACAACAACAAAGTCCTTGTGTTGAGTGTCTTGGACCTTGGACATTTTTCCATTCCCTTCCCATCTTTGTATCATCTTGTCACCAAACATAACCTCTCAAATACCCTTTATTTTACCACACCAAACATTGCATCATTTTTCTTTTTTCTTTGTCTACTTCATCCTCTCCTTAATATTTATATAGCTTAGTACTACCATTAATTTACACTTTTGTGATCCTCTTAATTACACAAACAAGGCTTGTTTAAATCTATATAAATGCTACCTCCATTGCTTTACCATTTGCAAAAAATTGCCGATGTCCACGTAATTCAAGATCATCATCCACTAACTGTTGGGATAGTAACAATATAACACACATCAAACTTATTGCTACTAAACTCACACAATCTTGAGGAATGATGGCTTAAGCAATTGTGATTTTTCTAATAGAATTTTTGTGGATCGGTTGTGCCCCAATGTGTGTGAGTTCCCGAATGTGACAAGCCTGTTTTGGAGTAATTTTTTATTCTCTTTTGAGTGAGCGTCATATGCCATGCCATTGACACCCAATCTAGATGATCCAAAGGATAGTGGGTTGGGCCAAAACTAGGGAGGAATTACAATTCTCTGCATGAACTTGGAAGCTAGGCATGTTTATGTAAGTTGTCTCCGAACAAGACAACTTAACCCAGCTCTTCCATAGTTAGTTTTGTAAGTGTGTTTTTGGGGGAAGGGGAGGGGAGGTGAGGGGTACGGACATTCATGGGAAAAATACATATTTGTGAAGGTATGCAATAAATGCTCTGGACTTGTAGACTTTTTTCTTATGAATTGTCAAATGTTTGCTTCTACTTACTAACCGAGACCATTGAACTTTTGTTGTGCCTGTAAATTTTTGCAAAGTTTCAAAGGATCACTGGAGGTGGGAGCCATTAGCTTCCTCCATACGTGTTTATAAGTTCAAGGACTTGGAAGAATTGTTTTCCCCTCTCCACCCATAACCATGAAAAGCAAATATACCAAAAATGAGACTTGGGTTTGAAGTGCTTCATTATCAATGGCCAGTGTCGAAGGGGGGAGGAGTCATTTTAGCATCCCATGGCTCTTTTAGCCACGCCGTAATGTGACCCTTTAACAAGTCAAACTTAGGCCCTGTCTCCAAAATGCTGCAACATGGCAGAGCTTCAGCTAGATTGTCACGGATGGTGCCATCTCTGGAGATACTCTTAAGTTTTAGTGTTGAATGGTTTTGAAGTGTTTGTTTCAACTGAGCCCCAAGCTTTCTTGAATGTGATGTTGTGGGGGGGTAGGCTTTTTTGCACTGCCATGTCCAGAATTTGACAGTTCTAGGAATGGGGTAAAGTACTTTGATCACACAAAACACCCACCTGGAATTTTTGTGAACACAAAGATAAGAAAGTTTGGGGAAGGGGTGGGTGGGAGGATTTTCAGAAAAGAGTTGGATGGAAGAAATATTGTAGAGTAATTCACTCAAAGTAACAGCCTTTGAGAGCAGCCTTATTCTCCACACACACACACGGAACCTTTTCCAAGGCCAAACAACATTTCCATATTGGATCCAACCAAAGCATTAAGTCCAAAGAAAATGGCTGCATTTTGTCACTTCCCACATGTGATTTGCTTCATCATGTAAGTGTAGTAAGCTCACAAAAGTCCAAATTTGGTGGTGAAGGATATCTATCCCCCATTGAAGAGAACTTTGTGTCTAGACTTGGGCAATAGCTTTCCTTATTTTAAATGTATAGCTTTGGAGAGGTGACTCCAGATCCGTGCTAACAAGGGGGTGTGTGTCACACCGTGGCCTTGCCATTTTACCTTTAAAAGTATCGCAAGGCAAAAAGAAGAATTATGGAAACTCAAACATTTCACCATGCAAAAATATAATCTTCAAAAAATCATGGAAAAGAAACCAAAAGCCTTCAAGATATTATAACTCTATAACTAATCTCAAGTTTCAACACAAGCCAAAATATCATATTTCGAATTTAATCCTCATATAAAAATAGAGCTATTATTATTACCTAGTAGGGGCCAAAATGCCTTAAGCTACAATACTCTATAATGAATCTAAACACAATATCCTTGCCTTGGTAGTAGGCAAGGCCAACAAACAACCCATGTTACTATTCCTTTGATGGCTTAAATTCCCACTGTCAGCTCAATCCAGGTTAATTTGTGCATGAATTCCCCCCTCCCAAAACAACAATTTCTCGCCCTCCCCCCTCCCCCAAAATCCACAATTATCAAGAAATTTCAGGATCTTGCTTTAATTTACCTCCAAAAGAGTTGTGTTCTGGTGATTCCCTGGCTTGGATCAGATCCCCATACAACACAAAACCCATTCCTTTAAAAATGTAGTTGAAGCAAGCAGGGTATATTGTGGAATGAAGGGTATGCATTTTTTAAGTTGTAAAAATGCATAGGTATTTTTGGATGAAGCACAATCTTCTTATAATGGAGAAGCTCAATATGTTAATTTCTAAAAATGTATACTATGCCCTAGGGTCAGTTTCCACATTGACCCCAAAAAAATCAAAAATCAAAAAATAAAAATTTTAAAAATTTTGAATATATATTTTTCCATAATTTACTATAATTTTGTGATATGAATAGTGAAATTATTCATAATGTAGCTTATGATAATTATGATGATTTTCAACATGATGACTTCATATTTTCACAAAATTTCATTTCACTAGTTTGAGGATTTATTTAATGATGAAACTGACCTTAGGGTATTGTATAGGATCCAATGCTTGTTAAAGGCACCGAATGATAAAAACGACTACTCTTGATGGTTGGTTATAACGATTGGCCCATGTTATTTACATTTGAATACTCTCTCATGTTATACTATAGAGTTTTCATGTTTATGGGTGAGGATTAGAAAACAATTATCACCCTTTGCTTCTAATTAAGTACCCAAATGTGTTCAATTTTTTCCTATTATATATTTCTTGCATTTTTCCTCCAATTGAATGCATACCTATTGCTCCTAATGTAAACCCAATTTGGACTAAAGAATAAACACATGATTTTTTTTCATGGCCCTTTTCTTCTTCTTTGATCCTTACAATCTCCCTTATTTTTTATTTACAAAACTTGAATGTGGTGAGAATAAAATTGAGGGCTTTTCTCCAAGAAATTTTACATTCTCGTCTTTACAAGGATTCGCATACATGAAAGTTATGAATTCTTTCTTATTAGCTGAAATGCACTATAATTGAACATTCTAAAAAAAGGTCCACCAATCTAATTTCCATGGAAGGGTCAGCCCACATCTCTTGAGAATTTTGATTCCACCTTGTGATTTTGAGTAATTTACATTATGTGGATAGCCTTCCATGGCTTGAAAAAAAAAAAAAAAAAAAATATTAAAAAAAAAACAAGAAGGAAAAAACCAAAAAAAAAAAATTTATAAAAAAAAATTATTATATAAAAAAGAAATTATATATAAAAAAAA
>Ga0116231_10000572_pt1 | contig 66144 bp, 65 predicted proteins | sample S1TSphgellanicum_2_FD_89695 | JGI IMG/M metagenome (GOLD analysis project Ga0116231, IMG submission 89695) | Host-associated microbial communities from peat moss isolated from Minnesota, USA - S1T2_Fd - Sphagnum magellanicum MG | ecosystem: Host-associated > Plants > Peat moss > Unclassified... | reverse complement strand
TTAATATTTTTTTATTTTTTTTTTTTTTTTTTTTTTTTTTTTTTTTTTGCAAAAAAATTATAAGCTTATCAAACAGATGGCGATTTTCTCTTTTTTTTGTTTCATTTTGGAAAAAGACAAAGTTAAACAAATTTGGTGAATTTTAACAAAGCATTGAACATCGTGACCATTCTTTCTACCTTTTTACAAGTATCCCTCACTAAATCTAGAGCCTAGGGGGACACTAGTTTTTAAATGTATAAAATATATGAATAAAAATATAAAGTGTAATATATTGGCTATTAGGTAAAAATAGAAGTTAATTAGTTTTTTTTAAGGTATATTTTATTTAAATAATTAATTTAATTATAATATAAAGTATGTAATAGTTTGAAATAATGGATTGTAACTAAAAAAGGATGGCATTAATATGTTTATATTAAATAATTAAATAATAATAAGATGATAAAAAATAAGTTGGACAATTATCTAATGCCCTATAAATGGTCATTTGATGCACATAGATCTCAAACTTTACAATAATTGTCCCCCAAAATCTATAGGAAAATTGTTGAGAAATATGACTTATTATGCATTAGTAGATTAGCACCCAATATTGATGAGTGTTACGAGTCATACAAATATTAAAACATGCACACAAGTTGAAACCTTGAAGCATCACAACCCCATGTGATTTGAAGGTTAGTTCTCACATCAAACTCATTCACAATGCTTACAAAAAGCTAGACCCAATTTGAAGATGCAGAGAAACATGAAATCAAATCAATATTCAACCACATTCTCTTGCTTGTGATTTTGTTTTAAAGTGAAACATCAAAACATGCAAATGAAAGCTATTTCCAAAGCCATCCTCTAAAACTAACCTTAAATAACAAAAACATATTCCTACTAAATCAAATTTCAAGAAAAACAACAATCCTACCCCCACCCCACCCTTCCCCCTCAAAAAAGAAAAACCACTCGAAAATGTAAATTATCTAACATGCCTTTTAGAGCATCTCTAGTGAGAGCAATAAAATGGTTGATATGTCAAATTTCGATAAAGCCAACCATCGTGACATTTGAATGCTTCCTCACCAAATATCGTTCAATATTAATTTTTATTTGTGGGGGTAAAAGTAAACACTTGACATCAAATTTGGATACAATAAATAATGGTATTGCCTCAAACAACATCCTAATATAGTGCATTGTTGGACCTACTCTAGTCCATATTTTGGCATTACTTTCTTTTTCCCAAGTACCTAACATGGTCATTGTGACTATCACATTATGGTGCCTTCATGAATGTCATGTTAGAAGTCATTTTTGGCCAACCTCAACCTCGAGGTTTCAAACGGGTGTAGAAAGTGGGCTTCAACTCTTAAGATTCTAAAATGTGTAAATGTGTTCAAGATTGGATCTTAGTTTCAAATCTAGTTCATTAAGCTTGCAATTCCATTCGCTACCAAGCAATGTCATAGAGTTTTAAGTCATTCATTTAGATGGGTGTGGTTCTTAGTGCATTGATTCTTCTTTGATCATGATTATGTGGTTTAATCTCAATGTATTTTGTTTTTGCCATTGAATCGAGCTAATTTACTTGAACCAACGATCAACAGCAAAAATCAACTTTGCAACATACATGGAGATTAGCAATGATGCAACTAGGATTAGATTACATATCTTTTTGTTTTGTTCTCTAGTCCTGACTCCTTTTGTGGGCCACAATTTTATTTTTCTTTTCATTTATGGTCCTAGATCATGCCTGCAACATTTCCTAGCTGCTCATGAGGCTTTGGCCCACTAGTAATTCAAATCATCGTCCTTTTTGCTTCCATTTCAATCAAACATCATCTAAGTTTGTTGGTAGCATATGACATCAATTCAGATATTGTCCCAGTAAGTAAGAATGTTCTTGGTAAACCTAAACTGGACTCCGATAATGAGTTGCAAAATTATTCATGATTAGAAACACCTTAGCTTGAAGATGTCAGCTTTTCTAGAAGCTAACAATTTGCAAACTTTCAGCAACTTTTCCACTGCTTCCCTCGCCATTCACGCCATGACTTGATTTGTCAACTATCCAAAGGTATTATAATTCAACTCTTAGTCTTTTGTCTATTTCACACAGGGATCATGAGCTCAAGAACATGACAATTTCATTCTAATTTGTCACTCTCATCATGATTCATGTCACATGAGAATCATTGAGAAGTATTGAAACCCCATGATCAGTTCTGAATTGGTCATCTGCTGGATCTATGATGTTTTTGTGGAGTCACACACACACACACACACACATACATGGATCTAGTTGTACTCACACTAGTAGTGTTCACCACCGACACATTTTTTGATGCATTTTTTTTCCAGAGATGATCAGGGCAAGTTTTGGTTTTTGTCTTCAGATTTATACATGATGGAAACCAGTATAGCTGGGGGGAAGAGAAAAATTAGTAATAAATACATAAAAATTCAAGCACCCATCTATCTATAAGCTGCCTGAAAAGAAAATCACAGGTGTGGATTTGGCTGATCTCAACATCAGAGATCTGTGTGATCTAGCATAGGAAGCAGCTACAAAATCTGCAACTACATTAACTTGATTTAACTCTTAGTGTGCAAAGTTTTGTTTCAAAGAACTGAGATCAGAGAAATGTCCTCTACTGTGATTGATTTGGTTGTGCCTGCTGCTGCTGCTCTCTCTACCTGACACATTAAGAATTATATTGCAATCATCTTTTGTTGTTTACTAACTCAAGGTGATGAGCTTCTTCCTGAATGTCAAACTTGAATCTTTTTTCCTTCCATGTCCTTAGTTACAAGTGGATTCCAAGTTCATATATACATCCAGGCTGCAACATCTTCCACATTGTTTCTGAAGGTACTTAGTTATAAGGTACTTGAGGTTTGCAGAGTTGTTTCTATTCTATACCCAAAAAAGATTGGGAAAAAGTAGTATTAGTAGTCTTTGAGGCTGTGTCCAACAAATCCTCCCCAGTGCACAACTTTGATTCCTGGATTGATAAATATAGTAGGTATTCAGTAATTATAAAGTGACCATTTGCTCAATTTCAACACGATTTTTGGGTGGTTGAATCTCTCTTAAGAAGAAAATTCAACACTTCTAAATTCAAAAGGGTTCAACATCATTAAATTGTAGTTTCAACAAGTTTTCTAAAGAGTGATTCAACTGCAAAAAACTCTTATTAAATTTGAGAGAATGGTTGATTTAACTACTGAAAAATTATGTATATTTATTAATCCCAGAAATCAAAGTTGTTCACTGGGGAGGAAATTCTGTTGGACAGACCCAAAGACTTAACTTCTTATTTCTGATCCAGTGTCTGTCATAAAAAAATTTGGAAACCACAATTTCAAGCTTTGAAAAAAATCGATGTGGAAGAAGAAGAACAACAACAACAACAACAACAAGTTGGGTCTTAGATTGAATCTTACAAGGAGGCCATTTTCACCCACTTCTTGCTTGATAGTTTCTTTGAGCCTTAGAACATGAATATGTGGATTTTCTTCTTGAAGATTTTCACATTGGATTGAATATTGGGCCACTTTTGTTTCTTGCTTTTTTTTAAAAAGGAACAAAACTATGGTAAGGGAATATTATTATGAAACAAACAATGACTTATATGGCCATCAGTCGCATGATCCACATTTTGGAAAGAAAACTTGTATAATTGTACAAGCATTGAAGGTGAAGAAGGGGGGGGTAGAAGAAGCTCAAGTTCCTTCCAAGCTCTGTTTATCTCAACATATTCAGATCAGTGATTTTTTTCAACAAAGAAATTGGGAAAAGTTTGGGAAAATAATGTGTAAGTTTTTCTTAGTGAAAATTTGACTAACTTTGTTGGTTGAATGGAAAATTTCTCCAATTTTTATTACATTATTGCAAATTTGGAAGAAAAAAAACAAAAATACACCACCCTGATTCACTCCTTTTTTTAAATATAAAACTGACCTAACACTTCCTCCCACATTTACTCCATGAAATCCACAATCTGAATATTAAGAGCATTTTTTTTATTTATTTATTTATTTATTTATTTATTTAATAGGTTTCAGTTTACACAGAGTTCATGTCTTTTTGCCCTTGGAAATGAAGCTTTTTCCTGTACATACTATTCCAAAGTTGATGATGCAAATTCAAAATGGTCCCACTCATTGGGGATTTATTTTTTATTGGGTGTTTTTCTTTTTTTAAATAAAATATTCACCAAGAAGTACAGCAGAATGGGTACACCCTATGAACCAAAGAGTGAACCCTATGAACTGATGGGTCAACACCAGTGTGGGGCGGGTATTTGTTCTTGCACTAGGTATTAATTGGGTATCATATCGGGTATATGCATATATGCCCGATGGGTGTTACTTTTCCAAAACCCAGACCCCTTCTTACTAGGCATTTGTTCAAAGTTAACACCCACCCCCACCTCATAATCGATGATTTTAAAATTTTGAATATCCATAACCGGACCTTACCCGGGAAGAATAACAATGTTGGGTGTTTTTCAAAAACCCAGATCAATAATCGTTTCATACTTAGATTGTGCTATATACTCCGATAATTGTATTTTTGTAACATGTCTGAATCTTTGTTAAAAAATCAAGCCTTATACCCGGCCAATCGCATACCTTAACCCATGCCCTCATCTCATCATAACTGCCCCTCTTTAGGTTTCTAATACCCAGACTTGGGTGATTCTTTAAATCTCGTACAGATAATAAAAGAACCCAACCCAAGCAAGTGATTCATTGAATTTTTTATTTTCAAATACCCAGACCTGACTCTTATTATTTAAAAAAAAACAAATACCCACCCCACACTAATCAACACCTTCGTAATTTATACCTTTGCTTAGCAAACAAGTTAGGGCCAATTCCAAAGTTATTATTATTAGGTAGGAGCAACAAGAAGAAGAAGAAGCTATAGGAAGTGAGACTCCTTGGAATCATCCATTCCCTAGGTTCACCCTATGGTTCATAGGGTGAAGTTGTGAAGCCACTCTGCCAGACTTTTGCCATACATTTGGGACACTTTTATTAAAATTTTAAAAAAATTATTGAAAAAAAAATTTCATTAAAAAATTTATTATGTAGTACTATTTCTTCAACGGGCTGTTGTATTTTACTACCGTACATAGAAAGAAAGAAGCCACCATCCAACCATGATATTTTCTCACCACCACCGTTGTGTTGTGTTGTGTTGTGTTTCATGGGTGGTGTTGTTGTTGTGAATGGAGACAACACTCACAATAACATGCTTTTTCCCCGGTGTCAAAGTTCCTTGCCAGTATATGGTTTTTGATGTGACCTCGATGGATGGTAGTAAGCACTGTGCCCACCCAGCCAAGCCACGTGTGTGGAAGCTTATCAACACATCCAAAAGGCTCATCCCTGACCTTAATAGTCTTGCAACAAACTCTTTGGGTCCAACAACAACAATAAGGCAAAAACCAATTCTCCTTTTGGGAGTGGAGAGAGAGAGAGAGTGGAGAGAAGGGTGACTTATTCATCAATTGTAATGAGAGCGAGCTATTATCATATCATATGAAAGGGGAAAAAAGTTTTTAAGTAATGCATGCACAAAACTTGACAAAGTACTTTGTGCACAAACAAAGGGGAACTTGTCAGGCCATTGTTGCAAGTCATTAGCTATGCTCGAATAAAAGACTTTTGTTGTTGTTGTTGCTCCGAGTCTCTATGAAAGAATACTACCTGACACTCTCTTGCTGGCAAACAAGCTGATTGTTGTGTCAGGCTCTCTTGCATGTTACATGTTAGGGCTATTAGAAAGAAGGAATTTTTGAACAAGCCATAGGGGGAGGGACAATACATAGAGGGTCAAAGAATACCTTTTATTTCCCCCCACAATTTTTCTTTATTTTTTAAACAAAGTTTGGTTGGGGGTCCAAAGTATGTATGTATGTATGTATATGTCAGAAGCATAATGGAATGGGCGTTTATTTATCCCCCTCATCAAGGGAAGGGAAGTGAAGTGAAGAATGAGCCACCCAGTGTCCTCTCCTTTCTTTCTTTCTTTGTTGCCTGGATGATGATCAGATCATCCTCAACACTGTCAACTAGTTCCTTCTTCAGGAATTGAACATACTCTCCCCTAAAAATTCCCTTTCATTCAAGTCATGTCCATCATGGCCGTCCAACGAGTGATGACCAGCCTTTATGCCTACTTCACTTCATCAGACAAGACTTGCTTGCTTATGAATCTATCAGTCTTTCAAAATCACAATTGTTGCTGATTGACAAGCTTACTTGGATCCACTAGCACAAGCAAAAATAAAATAAAATCCACCATTCCAAAAACATGGCCATGAAACTCCTCCCTTAATGGCTTGTATAGAGGAAGCTATTTTTGCCAATGCCTTCCCCTGCATAATGATCTGCACTTACACAAACTTTCTCTTTATAACAACAACAGTCCCAATTAGCTTATGGAAAAATTTCATTGTATCCTTCCACAAAATCTCTTGCTCCAAGATAACAAGCGAATTGCACCTTGTAAGGTGCCCTAAAAATCTAACAAGGGAATTTCATCTTGTAAAATCTAACAAGGGAATTGTAAAATCTTGTAAGGTGCCCTAAAGGTATACCATGCACGTCCATCAATATCATTATGAGGTTTGTCAAAACACAAATTCATGTGTAATTTCATAGAATTCCTAACAAACTATTGATGATATACTCGAGAAAATTCCAATCCTTTTTTTTTGAGAAATAAATCACACTTTTGAAGGTTCAGGAAAATGCACCAAAAAATATGTAATTTGTATAACATATTCCAGTTTTTAGTCCCAATGTTTTCTTTTTTGAGGACAAACTTTCACATTTTTGCAACTTGAAATATATTTCAACATATATAAAAGATTTATTTAAATTTAAAAAATGACCCTAATCTTTCAGGTTTTGAAAAAAATAATTAAAATTCATCATATTTCTACAACAAGTTCCAACAAGTAGCCAAAATGCAAAAGGATTCTAATTTTTTTTTCTACTTTCATATTGGTCTATAGCCAAATTTCGCTAAATCTTTTTGTGGATAATCACTAGTTTGGCTAAATCTAAAAATACATAAAAATAAAATAAATTGAATTATTTTTAAAAACTCATGGTTTCAACATTTGAGCTTTGTTGTGTTTTTGACATTAATGGAACATAGAATGGGTTTAATTTAAATTGGTGAACTCAAGTAATTTTAATCTTTGAATGAGATGTGGAACATTTAGCAACTTTTCGGTTCCCAAATTATAGCTCAAACAAGATTTCACCATTAATTGATTTAAATTCCAATGCTTAAAAATACAAAGGCCAAAGTTCATGATTTTCTTAAATGCTCTTCCCAACTTTAAACACCTCTAATACACACCTATGAAAGAAGATGTAAAATAATTTTCAAGGAGTTTCAACATAATTATTGATGATTTTGTGCCTCCAATTACACCTTTAAAACAGTTGGTACTTTAATAAATGTCATTAATGTACATTTCAATTGACTTTGCTGAAATACATTACACTTATTCCAATGATGATTCAACTAGTTTGGGTAAAATAGCTTGATGTTTCATAAGTTGTCATAAATTGAATAGTTTCAAATTGGAATTTGTTTAGCCCATATTCAAATGAAGAGGAATGGAAAGAAGTCCTTTTGAATTTGTGTTTTTTTAATTAAAAAAATCTAACATCAAATCCACAAGAAGATTTTGAGCACTTTCTCCACCCATTGGCATTTCATTTTTTTTAATTCAAGTGGATCTTAATTCAATTGAATTGGAATCTAAATGTTTGGGATAAAAAAACTTTCAATGTTGAATTCAAATTCCAATCAATGTACTTGCATTCAATTAAGTTCAAATTCAACCAAATTCAATTCATATTTTGTTGCAGTATTATTCGTGCTTCAATTTTATATAGGAATGAATTAGGGTCTCTCACTTCAAGAACATTCAAAAACAATTTTTTTTTTCATAAGGATGTTTGCCTTTTCTTTCTTTTTTCAATGATTTTAGTCTAGGTGCAAATAAGGAAGATTTATTGCATGTTACATCTTGCATCATATCATTATTATCTTTCAGTTTCCATTCATTTATATCAAGGTTATTTCAACATGTCATGTCATTGACATATGAACATGTGTTACTTAATTAAGTTTCATGTGAATATATTACATTGTTCAAAAAAAAATTAACAAAGGAATGCCAAAGGTGATAATGCAAAAATGTCTTTTTACATTTAGCATGTGAAAGCAACCATGATGGAGTTATTTTGATATTATGAATGGTATTCAATCTCCTTTATATGGGCATATTCACAATCAAGCTACCCAAAAGGATGGTCTAATGAAAAAGCACTATAAAGGACTATTTTTGGATTTTTATTACATTTATTATTTCATGATTATAGTGGATTGGTATATGACTATAACTAAAATGATGTCATGTTAATATAATAAAAAAATCAATAATAGATTGGATACAATATAGATGTCTTTTTGAATCCTTCTTTTAATTGTAATTTTCATTTTAAAAGAATCAAAAGGAATGTATTAAACAATGCAATTCATTTTAATTTTTTTTCATGGATAAGAAATGCATACATCTATGTTTGGCAATGTTCATATAATGCATTTGATTAAATAATATATGACATAAGAATTTTGGAAGCTACAGAATCCATTTTGAAAGGGCATCAAGGAAAATGATTCTTCTTTTTTTGACATTTGGTTGATTTTTTGCATTTTTTTTTTTCCAAAATATTTATGCATAATTACATATGCATATGAAAAATCACCACCACCATGCAAATTATCATAATTTGAATTGTTCAATGTTTTCACTTAAATTTATTCCATGTTGATTTTATATTTGGAAGATAGCAAAAACAAAGTCCTTTAATCCTATGTCCAAAAAGGGGCACCTTGATTACAAATATGCCCTTCTTCTTTTTTTCATAAATCATAAATTGTATAATTTTGTGTGATTTCTTACAATTATGTAAATATTATGTGGAAGTTATATGCACAAAGGGTAAGAGAGAACAAATGCAAAAGCACATTATTAGTTTGGTAATGATTCAATGAAATTGTGTTTTGAACACAAAACAAGAATGAAAGTTAACCATAGAATTAAGGATATTAAAATTGTGTAAAAGTTGTGTTTTCATAGATTATAATTTTGATGAAACATTTTTTATCACGAGTTTTTTATATTTGGGTATGCACATATTTTTCCCTCTTTCATTGTGGTTTGCAATCATTTAAAGTGTTACACAACATATGATCACTTCATGATATGTACACTATGTGAAAATAAACAATTGAAAAAATTAATGAACCAAGAAAGGAAGATGTATTATTCTCCTCAATATTCTTATGTATTTTTTTTTGGGTAAAAAAATGTTTTGATATTATTTTGATCATTAGCAAATAGGACAGACCATATGATATCAACCCATTTATAATTCTACAAGCATATTTTAAATGAAATGGGTATTTATCTTTCAAAAGAAAGGAAAAAACCTAAACATTTAAAACCTACATATTCCTTAAATTACTTAAAGAAGATGAAACAAAAATAAATCAATTTGAAGATGCAATTATACAAAAACAATTTGATCAAAATGATGATTGAAAATATATATTTGTGAATAACAATATTTTTGAATTCCACATTTGGCATTTTATTGTCTTAATAAATCAATCTTGACAAAACTAAATAAAAAGTTACAAATTTTTCAAGACATTATACAGACAAAACTTCATTTGATCATTGTTACAAAATTGTGTACATCATTTGAATAAATAAATAAAAATAATTTTGTGTGTGTTTTGTGACATGTGAATATCCATTGTTATTAGTAATTATTGGGTACTAATAATCTATTGGGATAATGGCATGTTTGACAATCCAAATTTTGCTATCATAAATATATAGAAAAATCTTTGCATGATCATTTTTATTCAGTTGAAAATTAAACTAAATTATTGATATTTTTAATAGCTATTTTTTTGGGTATTTCAATTTAACACTTTTTTAATCTAAAAATTATAATATAATATAATAAATTTATATTAATCACATTTTATTAATTAAATCAAATATAAATCCATTACACCATTAAATTTCAAGAAAAAATTGTAATATTTGAATGGACACCTTTAATCAAAATTAAAACCATGTTTGGTTAAATTTAATAAACCTATTTTAAACATCAAATTCATTCATATTTAATCAAAATTGGCATCTAACAATGTTTTAATATCACTTGCACACATGATTTGGGGGTGGACATTTTATTATGCCCCTTCTAACCAATAACCACCTTCTCCTTGGAATGGATAAACATTTTTTCCCCCTTTTTAATTATTTTTTCTTTTCGAATTAATGAAACATATTTTCCCTTTAAACTTTGGTCTATTTTTAAATTAATGGAAACTTGACATGTTTGACATTTTAAAACCTTTACCCTTATTATTGTTGTTGCTAAGCCAAGGTCTTCAAAAAAATCCCAAAACAGGATGTTGACCTAGTAAAATTCCCAAATCTAAACATTTTTGGTAAAATTTTTAATCAATGTGATGTTTTGGTTCAAGAATGGCTTAAATTTGATCAATAACAAAAGCACATTTGAATAATACAGAGGATGACAAGGAACCACAAAAAAAACAAGAATGTTGAATAAAAAAAATAAAATGGCAATAAACAATAACAGAGGTGTTGAAAGGATGTTCAAAACATCAAGTGACGCGCTCCCAAGTCCCTTGCTAGACCCACTTGAGGGTCCAAGTACGTTGAATTGCGGAAAGTTGGGACTTGAGGGCCGCTCCCGACTTCCAGCACTAAAAGGGGGTAGAAGGGTGTGCTAGAAGTCTCGGGATTAGACTAGGAAGAGGGACAAGTATTATTTCACTCGAATCTGCATCCAAAACCAACCACAAGAGGGTTAATTCACATTCGGAAACACCCTTGGGTGTTGGGACAAGCCATGGGCACTTGGACTCACTTGACTCACCACGGCCCGGACTCGGGGGAAGCCACCACCTTCCCCCATATAGTATTCTCTGTAGCTCTCGGTGGAGGCTACATTCAAATGGCTCTTTTTCCCGGGACTCCCAAGGAGGAGTCTCGAAACTGTCCCGGGTTGGAGTCCTGGGACTTTGGGAGCTCATATCTCCCAGTTTCAACCTTCGATTGGAGTGAGGTCTGAACCACAATTGTAGCTCTCCTCGAGAGCTTTCCAACACCATGTTGCACTCCTTCAGCAGACATTGGGAAGAGGTTGATTCGCGACTTTTAGTGGTCGGGAGTCAAACTGCCAGTTTGACTCCCGGCCCTTCTTTTGCCCATAACTTGGGCTGCAAATATCCAAATGGCACATGCGAGGCCATTTTGGGCATTTACACTTCAAGACCTTTCCATTGATATAAAGAACACCTCAATGCAAGGTGTTTTGACCCTTCAACTCGAACTCTGAATTTTTGGGAGTCCCGAAGGACTCCAACTTCCCACTTTTGGGGGTGTGAGTTTCATCTTCACACTTATCCCAAAGTGGGGTTGCGACACCAAGGGCCTTAGGTTAGACATGAAAATTTTCTTTTTAAGCAATAGGGGGCACCAAGACATTGGGCATTGAAGGTATTGAATACAATATTTTACAAAATAAGACCTTATGATTTCACAATTATAGAAAAACATCAAGGTCCTTTGGTTTTTAATTTTTTTTCACTATTTTTTAAATTTATTGAATTTTTTGCCAATATTTGACCTAGATAATAAAAAATATAAAAAGGATGCCTAAATGTTTTTACTTTTATATAAAAAAGTGACACCATGTCCTTATGGATGATGTCATTCACCTAACGTTGTAAATACTTGCATTCATTTTTTTAGTGTAACCAAGCTTTCTTATGTCATTTGACCAATTGTAATAGGCAAAATTTTATATTGATTAATGAACAAGATTCTTCACCTTTAATTTCACGATGCATTTTTAGCCCACTTGTCTCCCTACCAATTCAAAGTTGCAATCAAGGGAGGTTGTGAGGCATTGTTACATAATATTCAAGCAGCTTTAAATGTTAACCTTGATTTGGTGGTGTTGAAGGTAAACATTGCCAATGCTTCCAACATTGTTTTCCAAAGGTTATATTTTAAAAGTTACATGTTTCAGGGAGGCAGTTATTTCAACTTATACCTTTCATCCATTCTTTTTATGCCCCATAACTCCTTTTTTTCTTTAGACACCACTCCTCATAAAGCAATTTTAAAATTATTTAGTCCTCCGTTGGCACCCATTAGGGGGATCCTTTGGGTGGTCAATTTTTTACCCTAGTTCATTTTTATGACCTTTATAGCTTGGTTGGCATTTTGCCATCTTGTTTGTTTTTTTCCGTTATAAATGGCACCCACATCATTGGGCCTGCTTCAATTGTATCTCATGTATTTCATCATTCCTTCTAGTTAAATTTGGTAGGCTTTGAAACTCCACCTTACATTTGTGCTACTTGGTTTCCTTTGGGGTTGTTTTCAAGGTTTTTGCCTTCATTTGGTTTTTGTACCCCTATTGGGGGCATTAAAGTTTTAGGGGTTTCATTTAAGGTTTTATCCTCCATCTGGTTTTGTACCCCTATTGGGGGCATTAAATTTTTAGGGGTTTCATTTAAGGTTTTTTCCTCCATCTGGTTTTGTACCCCTATTAGGGGCATTAAGGTTTTAAAGGTTTCATTTAAGGTTTTCGCCTCCATTTGGTTTTGTACCCCTATTGAGGACATTAAGGTTTTAAGGGTTTCCTTTAAGGTTTTCGCCTCCATCTGGTTTTGTACCCCTATTGGGGACATTAAGGTTTTAGGGGTTTCCTTTAAGGTTTTTGCCTTCATCTGGTTTTATACCCCTATTAGGGGCATTAAGGTTTTGGGTGTTTCCTTGGGATCCCTTTCCTTCACATCCTTTTTTCTTCAAGATGCCTTGAACGATGTTGTTCAACATATAGATGCATTTTTAAGGTTGGGGAATGTGTTGGTGACATTTGGGATTGTCATTCATAATTTCATATAAAAACATTGTCACCTTTTTCGTTTTTTCCCCTCACTCTTAAATTTTCAACATTAGTTAGCCTCCTTTGATTTGACCCTCATTTACATATTTGGAAAATTTTCAAGGCCACGTTTTTTGGAGTGTCCAGAGGCTCCCCAAGTTCATTGGTAAGTTTTTTTTCCATTTCCAAAGGTAGGATGAGTTTTGTCTCTACACAGGTTATTGCCTTAGCAATAGGTAAATGCATGCTATAATGGCCCAATTTTGTCACATAAGAGTTAAATTTTGTATAGTGTTGTGATTGTAAGCTTCATGATTATCCACATAAATATTAATGTTTAAGGACTTGAATTTAAATTTTCAACTTAATTATCTAAATGAGTATGCAAATTATTTCACATAATTCATTAAGGTAAAAAAATATGAACTTTATAACTTGAACTTGAGGATTTGCCAATTGGCAAATTGTTTTATTTATGGACTTTGAAATGATCACAATATTTTTAATATTTTTATAGGGATTTATAATACAGTGAATTTTTCTTTAATGAACACAAGTTTGAATAAAATTAGCACCATATTATTATCTTTAAAATATTAATTATGGATTTTTAATCAACGTCAAAATGCTTGAAAAGTGTAAAGTCCATATATCTAACCCAATTTTGAGGTTTTTTAGGTTGAATTTTTTTTTGAGAAGCATAGAACAAGGGCCTCTATAAGGGCATAGATTTTTGAAAGAAAAATAACATCAAAATAATATCAAACTCGGCCATTGATCATTGAAATTCGAAAACAAGGTCAAAATATGAACTTTTAGGCCGTTTTTTTTAAGTCCATAGTGAGCCACTCTAGCTTGCATTTACTCCAACATATTTAGGGAGCTAGGGGCTTATGGCCTTAATCATCGCATCTAGATATTTGCAAGATGGCCAAACACTTTTATTGGGGGCTATGGGGGCTAGCAGTTTAAGTCCACTTTCATTTTAGGCTCACCTTAGGTGGGCTTGTGACCTTCTACCTCCAATTGCATCCCTCCATTTGAATAATTATCAAAGAAAAGAGTAAATCATCCTCAAGAAAACATGCATGAACACTCCTTTCCTAGCATCATTTCGGATTTGTTTTTTCATTGTCATTGTGTTCGATTGAGATTTTGCGTAGGCCCAAGTTTGGGTGCTTGGTTTTGTACTCATTTAGTTATCCCATCTTTTTGGATGGCCTTTGAAGTTTTGTTTTCAACAATACACATTAGATTGGGCTTCAACCATCTTACGGTTCATAGTCTTTTTTGATGCATATGTGACTAGCCCATAAATTTGATGGGGATGCATTTACTACATTGTGTTCATGGGGGAGAACGCAATGTTGCACATGATGCAGTTCAAGATTCTATTGCCTCCATTATTAAGGATGTTGGATTCCATGTCTTGTGCAAGCAAATTCATGTTCTTCTAGCACCATTTCTTCAATCAATGTGATGACAAATGGATATTATGTTTCCAATAGATGATATTTGCGCATTGGCAAACATAGTCATTGTTGACCCAATTTGTGAAAATCTTGTTTTGTTAGCCGCTTCTTTTCAAAGAGTGGCCGTGAGGATTGCAATTCAAGCACAAGGTGTGTCATATCGAGACCAACACCTTAAAAATGATTTTGTCCCTCTTGCATTATAGATATTTGAATGTTTATTCTAGCATGTTGACAACTTTTTTCATCAATGTGCCAAACGTGGCATGTTTGGCGAAGGGTTCCAAAGGGCCTCCTCTTTCAATTTGACATTCATATTATAGATAGAACGTGTCCATGCTCTTCAAAAAGTTTAGGCCACCACTATCTTGCAATGTGAAGTTGTGACAATAGGACATGCTATGTTTAGGGTTGATGTTCTTTCAAGTTTTGTACCTGTCTCCTTGCGTAACTTGCTTTCTTGCGTAACTTGCTTTCTGATACTAGTGACAGGTTTAGGTCCTAGGTTACTTGATTTCTCCTCTTAGGGCTCCCCATTGTGTGTTTTGCAGTATTGGGTGTTGTCTTTTGTATGGACTTCAGTCCTTGCGAGGTGCTTTTCCTTTATTTATTTATTAATTAATCGGAGAGCTCCTTACAGCATGTTTTTTTCTTTCACTGTTCATGGGACATTTTGAAATATGGAATCCCAAGCAACCCAACAGGTACCTACGTATTCTTTCTGCCATCCATTGACTGGTGATATTAAGCACTCTCACAAATGGCCACCCCCTCCATCTGCTCCACAGATACCAAAAACAAATAGAACTGTAAACCCCATGTGCCCAGGACAATGGGAAGTGAAAACTAATGGAGCCCATGTGCCTAGACCTGTGCAATGTTCAACTCCAAGCTCCCCAAAAAGTTCTTCTATCAAAGTCTTTTATTCCCCTTCTCTTCTCTTCTCTTCTCTCTCCCCACCTTCCCAAAAAGGGTTCTTTCATGCAACCCAACTGGTTTGAAGCCACACTCCTTTTTGAGGCACATCATCTTAGTACATGTTAAAAATTTAAAAATTGCAGCTGAGAACAACAGGATTGTACAATGACTTGGTCGGGGATGTTCAAGTTTACCATATTCTAGTTCAGAAATTCAGAAGTTGATAATGCAGGCTGGCCCAATGATAATGCCGCTTGGCCGGCCGGCTGGCCATCCATCCGTCCTTCCATCCATTTGAAGCTGGGTGCCCTACTAACAGAGAATATATCATGCTGTAGTATGACTTCAACTTTGCTCATTGTTAGAAAAGCCTGACAAGAAAAAGGGGTTCGTGGTCCACAAGGGCCCAAAAGAAAAAGAAAAAACCTCATGGGTTGGGTTGTCCATTTTGGCCATTAGAGATCCGCACTCCACACCATTCTCTGACAGTACTTGCCTTTGCGGAAGATATACTTAAATTGCTCTCTCTACAAGGTATCAAATCTGGGTTTGATCAACAACAAGAAGAACACCAACAAAGAAAAAAAAACAAGAGCAAACAAGCTTGATTGATTGAGTCCATGGCCAAAATCGACAAACTAAACTACTTATGTGCAAAGTTTGCATAAGGCATGGATGGGTCCTTTCAATACAGCAACTAGTTTTTTTGTCCTTTCAAAAAACTGGGTTATGATTCCCAAATTCATACAAAAGGAAAAAGAGTTGAAATGATTTGTGTTGGGCTTTGATATATCCCACACAAGAAGGAAGTAAGGAAGGAAGGAAGAACCTGATCATTTTTTTTTCCATCAAAACCCAGACTCCCCCAAAATTGAATTCTACACTAGTTCTGCATTCTCTGACAAACACTTGTTGTCTCCATCGTGCTATTGTCTTATTTTGCTTTGCTCAAGATTCCAACATTAGTTGACTTGAGTTGAGTAGAGTTGAGTTGAGTTGAGCCCGGATGCTTGAATTTCACACCTGGATCTACTAAGTTGCCTTCTTCCTTCCATCACCCCATCCATTAAGTGTCACATGAGCTGCCAACAATTTTTGTCACAAAATTATGTATTCTTTTCTCTACTTCCATGTAGTGACGTTGCAACAGCTTTCACTCTTGAATAATTTGTCAAGAAGAAAAGCAACTTGACAAGGTTTTATAAAACCCATTATTCCATGCAAACTAGAATTATTTGTCAAGAAGAAAAGCAACTTGACAAGGTTTTATGAGACCCATTCCATGCAAACTACCCATGTTGGGGGCTGGGCGGTTCTTTACTTTTATGGAGAACCTTGGGTTCCAGTTCTGAAAAATATAAATTGGAATGGTTCTAGTTCTAGTTCCACACATAAATGGAATCAAGAATCCAGGTTCCAGGTCCCAAATTTTCCCCAAAAAATAGAAAAAAAGATGATGATTTCAGTTCTTGTTCCGGTTCTGAAAAGCAGACCCACTTCCAGTCTGGTTTTGGATAACCTGGGTTAGAACTGGTGGTTAATTTCCTCATTTTACTTCTACCAGCAGATACTTGTCGAACGGTTCTCTCCAAATTACTATAATACACCTGGGCAGCTTTCACACTAATTACAATATTTTCAAAAATGTTGAAATTTTTCAATTTTTTTTTTTTTTTTTTTTCCAAACAAGAGAAATCTGTGAAAGAAAAAATACAGAATCTTATGGAATACTCTAGAACATTCTATTTTGACATGGAATCTCCAAAATAAAATAAATTATTGACCTTAACCCTGACCTAAAACTTTATCTAAGAACCATGGGTTGTTCTTGGGCAGGGTTGGAAACCCAAAGCTGTGGTTTCTTTCAATTGGAGGACGGACATCTGTCATGGTCGGTCACCTTCAGTGGATAGGATACCTGGGAAAGAACTGCCCAAATATCCAGGATGAGCCTGGAAGTGATATCCACCCAACACTGGAAATTATAACATTCGGGGGTGTAAATCACCTAGTAAATGGCATTGCCCTAGAAATAAGCAATGAGGGCATTATGCTATAAAGCATTCATAAATTCGGTCACAAGAATTTGTGATGTGTACATTCTCCATAGTAGAATTTGTTGAGAGATGATATTCGACCTCCAAATAAGCACTTTAGTGCACAATGTGTGAACCTTCCGCCTCCAATCCATGTATCATATCATCCACAATTTCCTTGTTGGAATTTGGTTTTTGCGATGGTGGTTTTGGAAGGAAACACATTAAACACCCCCTAACAAGCATTTTCCAGTGTGAAAAGTGGTCAACAATACTCAACCTTACACAAACTCACTTGGTTTGATCACAAGGTTTGATTATTTTGACCTTGGATATCTATTACATTTTATTTTTTAAATGCTCCTTTTCAGTGTGTGAATCTATGCAGCTAATTGATAAAATTTTTCTCTCAAGAGAAAGGTGTTGAGTTCAAATTCAACCTGAGATAATAAAATGTGCAGAATAAGTTAAATAATGCCCGTTTTGTAAAACATGCAAAACATGAAAAGTCATGTAATTCAATTCACCACACAACCATGGAGGAGGGCACAAACAGACATAAGCCTTAAAGTGCACCAAACAGAGCTCATTAGTTCTGAGTCTGTAAATTTATTTTAGTATATCGCCTTTAGAAGGCCCCTTTCAATGAGCTTTTAAAGTTTTACCTCAATGTCTTACACAGTGTGAAGTTTGAACATGATGTTGTTTTGAAAGTTAAAAGTCTGTTGCTTGTGTTTGCCAATAACCTGGCATTTTATATATCAAACTTGCTCCAAAACAGAACCAAATTCCAGCCACCCACTGAACATATAAAGGTGGTTTTTCAGACAAAATTTTCAACAAGTTGGTAGCTACTTGCCAGCATCCAGCATTCTAGGTTGTTCTCATTGGAAAGCTCTAGCCAAGAATTGGATAAAAATTTCCTCAGTTGGATGAATGTACTGTCTAATTCTTCATATGAGATTTTCTGGTTTAACACTAATTACCCATCACTACTGCATTTGACTTCAAATAGGCTACCTGCATTTGCAAGATCACATTTCCTTTGCACCCTTTGCCAGCCAGAACTTGATGTCAGTAACCAAAGGCTCTCCTATATTCTGAAGTTGGAAAAACCCAAACCTGCAAAGTACCTCTGGGAACTACCTATCAATGGATCAACAAACATCTGAATCATTAACTGATGTCAGGACTAGGAAGTTGTAATTTTTAGTTTGTATAGAACAGATCAGACAAGCTATGGAAGTTAATCTTCCAAGATTGGGTGAGAGAGAGCTCAACTTTTCTTTTCTCCCATTTGACAAACTGCTCCATGCTAACTGTCATCCAGAAGAGTTCAATGTTCTGTTTTGCCTACAAAATAAGGAATCATAGCACCTTCTTCAGATTGTTATTCAAGGACTACTTCAATGGGAAACATGTGTAAATGTTTCACATGTTTGCTATCGATGAATCACATCCTCTGCAGGTTCACACAAATTCTCAGAAATGTATGTTGTATGCCATCTTTTAGAGTTGAGTGTCAATGGTAATGTCAATGTAGTGACCCATGAACCAGTGCATTTAAAAAAAGAGTAACTTTCACTTTCCATGTCAAATCTCCTCATGTAGGTAATGAATTGACACCTTCCATTTTATCCACTCTCATCACAACCAAGTCCCTAAGATTGCATGATGTCCAATTAAATATTACATGCAGCATATTTTCAACAATTCGTCAAAATTATTTTCAATGCTATATATCACACAAGGGCCCATGTTTTAGTCCAATATTTTTGAAGATAGTTCTTTGCAGCTTGCAACATCTTGCTTGACTATTTCCTAAATTCTTGCATGTAGAAATGCCCTTTTGCCTTACCATCTCTTTACATGGACATGTTGGCATGACTTGCATGAGTTTCCATAATTGTTTAACTTTGTTTTAAGAAGACACTATCACAATCCCCAATTTGTAGGTTAGAGGACATTTTGAACTTACAAAACATACATCTCCCAACAATAACAAAATCATTTGAATTTCGATATCAATGAACTACAATAAACAATATAATGATTAGCTAGGTATGAAGTCAAGTTTTTTAAGCTTGTATTTAAACAAGCCCATGCTGTTACTTAAGAAAGTAGATAAGTGAAAATTGAAAAACCAAGTTCTTCATTGCAATCAAATTAGGTCAAATGGACATAAATGAAAAATGGCACATTCAATGTTATCAAAATAGAAGGGAAGTTGTTCACACGGGTTAAAGCATGAAATAAGGAGTCCAGGGCATCAAGGTAAAAGTCTTTCCAAGGATTAGTTTATAATGCATTTTTTGCATAGTTTTTCAAGCTAGATATTGATTTTGAAATCAAATATGATCCATAACATGATAAATAGTTTTCTTTTTTTTGGATCAAGTCTTACATTATAGTCAAATGTTGAACTTTGCTTTGAACCATGATCACAAATTTGAAACTATAATAATGATCAAGGATGTTCAAATAATCATAATCAAAATGGGTGAAAGTGTAAAAGATTTTTGGATGGTTTGAACACATAGATCCTTTCTTGTGAAGTGCATTAGATCTCACAAAATAATTGAAAATGTTTGGTGCACTTTTGGTAAGGAGAAAGGACTTTTGAAGCAAAAAAAAACATGTCCACATCATTTTCTTGAATGCTTCAAACATATAAAAGGACCATTGAAAGATAATGAATTTGCATCAAAATTTTGTGGTTGTAACTTTGAAAATATAAGAATTTATTTCAATCAATAAAGATATAGATATGATATTTTGAATTGATTTTGGTCTAAGCTCAAACTAATTTTGATTTAATTTCACTTACATTCAATTGAAATTTTCATGTTGTTTATTTGACTTGTCTAGGCCACATCCATTCCGAACTTCCATTCCAATCAATTCTTGCTCCAAATGCAAGTCCAATCCCAACCAAATTATAGATCTAGATGGATCAGAATGAGGCTAAGTTGATGGAAAGTCTTAAACCTAAGCAAGTTGGTGTTGTCTTAACTAAATCGATTCCAAATGGATTTTGTCTAGGTTAGGTCAATTTTGGACATATCCAATCAATCTTGCATGAATGCAATTAAGTGACCAATTGAATGAGACCAATGAAACCCATGAAAGGGTTGTAATCAGTTTTAAATTGATGTGATAAATAGTGCCCCTAAATGAATGCCATTATTCTCAAGTGATTAAACAAATATGATCAATCTAGGATGGGGTCAATTGATTTTCAATAAACACAACTAATCCCATATGTTATGGTTGTGAAAGGATCTCATCCAAAGGAACATAATTCATGTCCAAAGGGTGTAGATAATAAAAAGGATTATTGAAAAGACATAATTATTTGAAATAACCATGATTAAAATATTTGAAAATCATTTCATCATGACAATATTATGTGTATGAATATCTCAAAGTTGGGCATCCTAAAGTATAAAACACATCTTTAAAGCCATCATTTGTGATTGTGTTTGCAATTTAAAACTAAATGTCTCAAAATCTCATCCTTGGAATTTTTTTAATATCAATTACATGTGCTGCTATTTGCAATATTAGTTTTTGAAAAATAATATCTTGTCATAATGGAAAGTAATAAAATTTTGAAAAAAATTGAAAAAAAATCATCTATGTGACCACCTCCATCTTATCACTTTGAACATAAAAATGAAAGGCATTATATTCATGCAATTGGAACATTATTTGGAAAATTTTGGCAGTAAAATTAATCTTATTGAATTTCAAAATTTTGGGCATATTACATTATCTATTTTTTATGGATCATATGTACATTGATAAAGGTGAAAATAAAGTTGAACGTTTCAACAATGTTGTAATTTTATTATCATAAGATTAATAATAATAATCATGTCATAAGACATTGTAAAAAAATTTAAACCAATGACAAAATTTTCAACAAAAATTAATTAACATGAACTTCTTTTTAAATCAATATTGTGTGCGACTTGTTTTTTAATAATACAACATCAATATTGAAGATGTATAATTTTGTGTCTATAGCAATAATATCAACAAAAGAAATGGGTGTAATAATTGATGTGAAATTGTAATAGTGTCCATTGTGGAGCCTATTAATCCAATTGCAACAAAAAAATGGAAATATTGTTCAAAAAAATTCAATTAATAGATAAATCCAAGAAAGGCATAGAAATTACTTTGTGGCAAGATCATCGCCAAAAAGAACAAAAATACTTGGACATTTGATATGAACAAGAGACAAAATCATTTCAATCATCAAAAGTGTCAAAATTGATGTCTAGCATTATATATATTTATCTCAACACACGAAATTGATTATTAGTGATAAATCACAAGAAATCACATACAAAAGGATTTAGAAAATAAAGACAATTTTTATTGGCAAGAATGTTTTACAATCAAAACATCAAGTTGCAGTAGTGGTCATTTAGATCCATGAATGGAAGTTGTTCACAAGTCAATTGTTTGTATTCTAAAGAGACCTTCAAATGAATCTACTTCTAAAATAGGGCAATTTCAGCAAAATGGTTTTAAGTCCATAATAGACATTGGGGAAGGATGGACATGTAGAGGATTAAGAAGTGTTCTAGCTTCCACAAATATGGAGACAAAGGTGTAACAAGATTTAGTGGTGTTGATGTCAACAAAAATAAAATTGAAAAATAATCGGTTTTAAGCTTGAATTATGTATAAACTACTTTATTTATAATAAATGTACTCACTTATAAACTTTAATATAAAATGTTGGAATTTCCCCCCTCTTTTCCTTGTAAATTTGCAAGACCAAATTTACATTCATACATTTGTCTACAACTTTTTAATCTACCATTACAAATGAAAAATAATAAGTAAACCTTACCTTTATATGCTTTGGTTGTCTATATGATTTCTTCATGTACACCTGTAACCAAAAAAGGAGGGATACTATATTGTACCTTGATCTTCTTGCTCTCTCCCTCACAATGTTCTCACACACTCCCTAATCTTCACTCAAACACGATGGACGCTTACACAAAATCAACAGGTGTGATTGCATACGCCTTCATTTACAAAATACCCCACGAGCACAAGCTTCCTCTTCTCCCAGTATGTTCATCAGAAGTCTGATCACCATTCAGCCAAAATCCGCGCTCCAAAAACAGACCAATTAAGATGTTTGTCCATGCACCTTCTTGTTCATCAGCCACCTTCTAAACTTCACTTGTCTACAGCATCAACCCCTAATTTCGACCTAACTTTCACCAGATCAGGAGTTAGCCATCCTCTAGTTACTAACGCAACGGAAGAAATCAGCAACTAGCAATCTTCTAAGCTCCTCTGCATTCTCAAAAATCTCGTCTTTCTTTTCTGTTGATCTCCGCCATTCCAAGCTCTCTCCTTCTCTTCTTCTCTTCTTCTCCTGTGGTTCCTCTCCAGTGCTGGTCTACACATCTCTCAAAAACCAGCTACACTCCTCTAGACCTACAGCTGCTATCCCCTACAGTTTTATTCTGCTTTCTCTCTACGAAATCTTCTTGTCTTCTTCCGTCTATCTATCCGCTCCTAACTTGCTGTAGCTTCCCCTTTTATCAGCTTCCCTACTAAACTTCTCTCACAAGCCCTTTTTTCATTCAGCTTCTATCACAAACTGCCTTCTTTCCATTCCGTTCTTCTCCCACTCCCATGCAGCAACAAAGTAGAGATCCGCGCCGCAAAAAGGATGACGGCTAATAAAGCAAATTAAATCTTAAAAGCAACAAGTGTCCAAGATGGTTTGGCGACCTATTTTCGTGTTACACACCCACCAAGCCACTACTTTGTTTCAAAACTCCAAAATAAAATAGCTAGCTACCGTTGTTTTCCACATGCACCTCCAACAAATTCCTCTTTTCCAACAAAACATCCTAATCTAAAACCATAATTTATAGAATCTAAGTTAAACATCTTTTTGTTCCCTTATAAGCTAAATCACCCAATGATCTAAGGTATAAGCAAAACAAACAAAATAAAGGGAGTTTTTAACCTTAGACTATTCCCTTAGCTTATGATCAAAAGACATGGAACATAATTACTTATGGAAATAATTCTGACAAGCAAGTTAGAAGATTTTCTTTTGTCATATTTCCAATTATTTTGTTCTGACCACAATATCTTAATAGTTAGTCCTTGAATGGCACACAAAAATAAAGAGCTTGGACCCCCACCACCAAGTCCTAAAAAACATTTTTACTGTCAAATCTCTAAGGAAAATGACATCCTTGAGTTGCACACATTTAGTGTAGAATCTCTTACCCTTTGAATCCACAAACATGTAAAAATTTGGCCAAGTTTTTAAGGAAATATGATAGGAAAGAACATATTTTAGAATCCAAACTATCTTCAAATGTCTTGCACTTGTATCTATTCAAAAAACACTATTTTGATACTCTCTTTTTACATTTTCACAATGCCTTTCCATTTGTTTCCACTAAACCAAACCCTACTATTAGGGTTTGAAACACCTTATGCAATAGACTCTAATTTGTTAAACAACAACGGTAACAATAGGAGGCTTGTTTATGACTAATTCCATCCCTAATTCCCTTTGTTTGTTCCCATGCATCAACTTGTATGGTTATTACCTTGTTATGTGGTGAAAAAATTGCTTATGAAAAATAAGAAAATTGTGCACCAACATGGTGGTCACTGTGCAAATTCAATTCTCCAAATTAACACAATTGCTGTGACAGTAGAGGTTGGGCTAGACAAAGGATACAACATGTTTACTTTCAAAAAGTTTGTGAAATAACTATCAACCATACCTAGAGAACATTGTTGCAATTGCACGTATTGTGAAAATTCTCAAGACCAAAATACCGTTCTCCCTTTGGAAATTGATCCCCCAATGCCTTCTTTAGCTCAGAGCCCGAACTTCCCACGACCAATTAAGCCTTCTCCAATCCGGCTTTACCCTCTTTTAATAACCCAACTCAAACCTTTTCTATACCCCTCTCCACCCCTTCCCCCTTTAACTAAACTTCTTCTTCTTTTTCTTCTCCTCTAAGCCCTTAAAAATTCCAATGGGAAACATGAAAATCCTAGAGCTTGATTCCAATATAAAATGAAGAAACAAGAAACATCCATTGTTGTTACATCACTAGTGGTGTGTGTGTGTGTGTGTGTGTGTGTGTGTTGTTTTTTCCGAGGTTTTGTTTTGTGTTGTTTCCTTTCCCTTAATTTTGAGACCTTTTTTTTGACATTTCAATTAAGATCTCAAATAATAACAAACAACATGGATGGCTCTAAAGCTAGCATTCTTGGCCACCCAAACAAGTTGCTTCCACAAAAAATGTAGTTTAGAAACTTGATATGGTTAGTTTAAAGGACTTAAAACATTTATATAGTATCCAAATTATTTATAAATTTTAAAATTAATTTAACAAGACTTCATTTTATCTATTGGCATATATACAACAATCCAAGGTTGTTTTTTTGTAATCCTTTAAAAATAAGTCACTCCTTTTTGGTACCCCAATTATGAAGACACCTTTCTAAGTTTTTTATCAAGAACTTTATTTGGATGGTGAATGTCTATTATATGATAATCCAACATTTGTTATTATGTAATTGAAAATCAAGATTTGCAAAAGTATTATACAGTAACCAAGGATTATGTGAAGTGAGATGGTAGTTTACAACAATGTTTGTTGCATTTTAATTAACAAGTTCGCAATTTCATTGACACATGGTTCCTCCAAAAAAAATGATAATGATGAAGAGGATGAAGATTAAATCTTGTTTTGTTTGAACTAGAAGGTGACATGTCTTCCTAATTGATAGGTATTGTACATTTTTTCCATTTGGCATTATCATGACATTCTAGTTTGAAAACATTTGTTCCCTATGTAATGTTTAGTTTATGTACCATTGAGGATTGCGGTACAAATTAAAATTACGTTGTATTTTTTAATCACATGGTAGGTCTAGGTGGCAAATTATGTCTTATTTCTTGATGACATTAAGGTTTGGGTGACAAATTATGTCTTGTTCTTTAATAGGGATGCTTGGAGTAAATTGAATGCCTTTCATTGCATCAACTCTTCTAATAACTTTCACATGTTGTAATTTGCTTAGAGGCCTTTGCATCTTTAGATAAATAGTTCAAGCACACCAATTGGCCATTGACCTAAAACCAATCAAGGGAGTACATAATGTATATTCATTCAATATAAATATTTTTTCACAAAACTCATAAACAAAAATATAAATGGAATTTATGACAATAAAAAATAGAACATTTCCACACAGGCAATAACAAATTTTTTAGTAAAAGTTGGCCTACCAACTTGGGCAAAAATGAACTTAATTTTAACATTGTGAGCTTTAGAAATAAATGGGTCTTGTTGATGTTGGAATTATAATTGTTGGTACCTAATGGTCCAATAACATGTCTTATTTAACTAAACCCTTGGCCAACTTGACTAGTTGAAATTACAATCACCTATACATAGGTACCTAGCTAGTGGCCCAATAACATGTTTTATTTGATCAAGCCTTAAGTCATCTTGACTAAGGGTGTCATTTTTGTGTTCTAACTTGACTAGATATCCAATTTGACAGGAAAATCAATGAGTAATTTCAGTCAAGTTGATTAGTCAAAACTTATATGTGTCAATTCATGCATAAGGCCTTTAATCAAAAAATATTTTTTCTTTAATAAAAAAGAAGAACCTAGTCAACATGAACCTCTCAAAAAGTCATGATTTGTTGTAATGTTAGTTAGATAAACTAAGTAGGTAGCCTTGGCATGTGCATAACGAGTAGGCTATCTAAGTTAGTTGGATTATACGAGACTATTAACTAAATTAAACTAGGTCAAGTTTTGATAATATGCCAAAACATGGTTTTTATGATTAGGATATAACTTGTGACTAACATCCAAACTTAGTCATGGAATTAGATGTGGACATTAATTGTTACCATTTATATGAATATAAACATACAAATGACTATATATGACTACAATTATGACTACACGACTTGTAGTCATTTTCAAAGACATAAGGGTGAAAGCACACTACAATGACCCCCATTGGGGTGTCACATTATACTACTTTCCAAAGATGTGCATGTTTGAGTGTATCCCATTTCAAACTTTTGAAATATTTTCATAATATTTTTGCATATTATGTTAGAATATAACCTAAGCAAAAGATTAAAGAAGAAACTATTTCATTTTATAAAGTGGGAGATTGGAGTATATTTGTGGAAACGTATGTAATGTACCTATGTACTCAAAAACACAAATATACTCCAAAAATTAAATGATTTTTACTCTTTATGAAAGTTGAAGGTATATCGAATCATGTCATTTCACAAAATATGAACCATGTTTGGATACCATGTGACTAGTTTGAAATTTTTCATTTCAAAAAATGAGTTTTTTCAACAAAGATGTGATAAATGTGTGGTAAATTAAAATTTGACAAGAAATCACATTCACATAGAAGATGACAAGCGTTGCTAGATGGGCCATTTTTTTTATTTCATTAAAATTGATTATTTTAATGACTAATGAAACCCTAAAGTTAATGTAGTCAAAATGAGATTATGGCCTTATGATACCAATGTATATTATAAATATACTCATGGATATTTCAATATAGATAATGAAATTTATTATTATTTTAAAAATAAAACTACATAACATTAGTTTAGTAAAAAAATTGTTGTAGGGCCTAAAAACCAAAATTGATACCCAAAATTAAATGTACCATGATTTTGGAACCATTAAACTATATGTATTATAATATTAGACCCAAAAGTGCCCCAAAGAGGGTCACTATAATGTGCTTTCACCCATGACATGTGTCATAATTTAGGCCATTTTAGATTACCTTAGAAGTAAACTAACCTAATAAGTTAACATAGGTAAACATATATGTTAACTTAAGTAAGCTTACATCAACCTAGATTATCCTAGGTGACCTTAATTTATATTACCTTATGTTAATTTAAATTGGTACATTTTAACCTAGGCGAGCATAAATAAGCCTAGGTTATTATAGGTAGCCCAAGTTAGTTTAGGTACCCTCAGTTTATCCTAGATTAACCTACATGGTTAACATTGGTAGGCCTAAGTTAACCTACATGACCCTAAGATAACCTAGGTAGCCTTAGGTTATTTTGAATTAACTAACAATAACGTATGAAGGCCTAATGGTTTAGCCTTAGTTAACCTAGGTTTAATTTTTTTAGCTTAGGTTGAACCTAGGTTATTTAGGTCTAGTTTAAGTTTAATTTTGATTAGCTTAAACATACCCAATGTTTAACTAAATTTTAGTTTCACTAAGGTTTACCAAGTTCAAGTTTAACCAAAGTTTCATCAACATTTAGAAAAGGTTTAACTTACGTTGAGAAAATGTTTAGCCTTGGTTAACCTAAGATTCCAACATGTGCACTACCTTAGAATTTTTGGTGACTTGAAATTCCAACACCTTGCTTTGTTTTTTTTAACCATTGTTGTGTTGTGACCAAATAGGGAGTCACTTGGAGTTCCATAGTGTGAACACCATGTTTGTTTTAGCGTTTAAGTTTTGTTTTGAGTCGCCGTCAACTTTTTCTATGCATGCAATGAGGTTTATTTCGTTACTGTCTGTTAGTGGTTGTGAGTAAGAAGCTTTGTTGTTTGTGTGTTATGTGAAACATGTTGGCAACAAAAGGAATGGGTGGCCAAGGATGCTTCAAGGATGCAAAGGAGAGGAGAAGAAGAAGTCGTTGATAAAAAGGGGAGTTTGAAGGAAAAAGACACGTCTATTTTTGGTGAAAACTATGGCAGTTTGAGTAGCAAGTAGAGTTTACAAGAATGTGTAGTTGCTATGTTGTTCTTTCACTGCGCCAGAAACTATATTATGGTTGGCTTTGTGTTCTTGTGAGAATTAGGACTTATAAAGGGTTAATGTTGAGGGCTAATGACACCTAACGGAAGTCTGAGCTGTAGAACTAGGAGCATATAGAAAATTGCATTTGTAGGGGCTTTGGTGGAATCTTACTTGAAATCTAATGGGTGACCCATACACCTGAGTGGGAGCCAAACACCTTAGTGGGTATCCTTGGGCTGGAAAAAATGTGAAGGAGAGAAACAGGATGGGAGAAATCATAGCAAGTATCTATAGATCCCTATTCCACACAACATTCTATTTTTCTTGAATAGTTGCAAAACCGACTTGGCATACCTTGATTAGCTGTAAATTCGTACCCAAAAATCGATATGTTGTTAAAAGGCTAGACCAAGCATTTCTCTGCATTGATCTATGTGGTAGGGGATGGATTAGCAGCTCATAATAGGCCAAATGACCATTGAGAGCATTGATTTCAAACCAGACCCTATTAATTCATGCACTCGCGATACAAGAGTTTGTTTCTAGTAGTAACTAAGGACTACTACTGTAGCAAATTTAGGAAAGGTTAATAGGCATGTATGGTTTGAGGATCTTCATTGTCTGGAGGATCACATACTGTAGGACTCCAGAACTAGGGTGTTATGACACTGCTTGTTTATCAAGAGATAAGTTACAAACATTGTAATAGGAGTAAGGATGTGTGAATAGTAAATGGTTTGTGCACCCTTTCTTTTGGTATCAGAGTTGGTTCAGATTTGGTGACATCAATCAAAATTATGTATGTTTGGGTATGACGGTAGTTGGAGCATTATGTCATTGTCTAGTGTAGATGAGGTTGGTACAGATGACGTTACGCAGGAAATTCGTGGGCAATAGTTAGTCATTAAGTTTGATTATCCAAGGAAGCAGGATGGACCCCAAATAGGAGTAGTAATTCTACGTTCATTAGGTTTTGGCATTGTAACATTTGTAGGTATAGATCCTGATGAAGCTCAAGTTGGGGATGTGGTAGTAGAAATAACTCATAATGGCTTTTGTACACGCACTCAAGTTTGGTTGAAATTAAGGAATGGAGCAAAGGGATGGGGGTCGACCTCAGAGCTACAGAGGCAATATCACTACAACTCATACCTTGCGTAGAGTTTCACCTTCAGTTCCTGAAAGGCAGCATAGTGTACCTAGAATAGGAAACATTTGGATTCCCAAGCTTTTTGCTTCACCTAACCATTTTATCATATTGTACATCCCTGGTATGGAAGACTTGTTTTAGAATGGAGATCACCTTTTTAGGGTGGAACATTGTGGATCAAGATCTCGCATCATAAGTTGGAGGATATGGCACAATCTAGAGGAAAGGTGGCAATTCCAACAAGAATCCACAGATGAACAAAGCTTCTCCATTTTCCCATCCGATGTTGTATCTTTAAGACCAGTAGGAGAAGGAGATCAATCTGAATTCTTAAATTGAATCACAGATGGTTACTTGTTGAAAGGAAGTTCGTCGCACTTGGCATCCCAAGTCTCATAGGGTCACAATTAGGATCAACAATCAATGGGAATCTTTAAGGCTTGCATATCTGAAAATGAACTTGTGTTGATGCTTTTGAAGCATAAGTAAAGTGGTTGCCAATGCTGTTATGTCCTTTTCCAGAATAGCGGTGTGCTTGGAAGACATGGCAGGATCTCTTAGCAAGGAATGGTACCTCATGCACCCAGTGAAGTGCCATTTTAGTCCCAATGGAATTGGATCCTTTTTAACCCAACATGAGCAGATAAGGGTGAGGACTATGTTTATTTGAAAATGGTCTAAGGACATTTGTGTAGTAGAAGACATTGCAATTTGTGATTAAAATTACACGTTGCGAAATGACTAGCCCACAGGGGATGGATGAACTATTATGGGGGCGGGACCATGAGGATGTCAATGACTGGGCAGAAAGGCTTACCATGGCTGCTAAAATACGAGATCTCAATGCATATAAACTCTTCAAGATTACGAAGCTGAATTTGAGGGGTAGGGCCAAGGAATGGTTCAGGAGGCTACAACCAACACCAGCCAATTGGGTTGAGTTAAATACTTTGATAGTACAAAAGTATGAGGACATAGATGCTGATGACATCAGGATGAAGCTTGATGCCATCAAACAAAAACCCAAGGATAGAGTTCAAAAATACTTTGAATGTTTCGACAAACTATTTCAAAGGGGTAGGATACAAGATGCTGAGCAGAAAAGAAGATTTCTAGCCAGATTGAGGCTAGAAATTCAAAAATTATTTGTGGTCAGGGTGTTTACATATATTGAAAAGTTAGTCGGTGCTTAACAGAACTAAAAAGAGTGGTGGGTGAGCTTGGAAAAACCCTCATGAACCTCTGAAAGAGGAATAAGAAAAGGGGGCCTTAGAAACCATGATGGAAAAACATGTCACTACATTAAACAACACACTTATCAATTTCTTCAAGGGGATTGTGCAGAATCTAGAGGCATCATCTTTTTCCACTGTGTTTGGAGTATGCCAAATCTATAAAGGAGGAGACCATTTGGCCACCACTTGTCCAAGATTAAATGAGCCATGGCCAAAATGTGCCAAGTGCGGTATGTCTCATAGGTCATAGAATTTTGGAATAAAATGCACCTTCTGTTCGGGTTTGGGCCATTCTAAGGATAGATGTTGGAAGAAACCCAAGGATGGGAAGCCTCACTTTGGAGTTGCAAACTTCTTGGAGGTGTTGCTGAATGATGAAAAGGCGATCATGCAACAGTTCAACAAGCTTTGCGGGAGTGAGAATCTCTTCTCTTACACTCAAGTGCCTAGGAGGAGGATGCTTGTTGACGTAGCACCAGGAGGGGTTGTACCAACCCCTGAAGCTGCAGGAGATGGAGTAGGTGTGAGCCAAGACATTTCAGTTAGGTCCAAGATTCTTGCCCACTTCATAAAAGGAAAGATTTCCCTTTCACCTATGGAAACAATTCTTATGATTCTAGGGAATTAGAACACCTTGAAAGTCTAGTAAGGTTGGCTAGACGAGAAAAGGATTCAGAGGCAACTGAGAATCAGGTGTCCATGGTTTTTGCAGTTCCAACACTAAGGAAGATTTGCATCAACAAAACACATTGGAGCAAAACTCTACATTTGCTTGTGGAAATCAACAATAATGTTGTTGAAGGACTAGTGGATATTAGAGCCTCTATGTCTATTATGGCTGGCGCTGTAGTTAAAGAATTGGGCATAATGCATCTAGTTACTGGATCTGAAACTTACAAAACAACGTCAAGAGTCGTCACACAAGCTCTTAGTAGGATTGATGAAATACCTGTCAAGGTTGGAGGAGTGCAATGCACTATGACCTTCATGGTGGTTGATATAAACATTTATGACGTATTACTTGGCTTGGATTTAATAAAGATTGGTGCAATCGTGGATGTGGAACGAAGCCTAATCCAAATTAGGCATGGTCTAAGGGCCAATGTGGAAGTGTTGCCATTAACTATGGTAAATTGTTACAGAGAATGAATTTAGAAACTCTGGTGCGGGATGTTGTTACTGTCTTGAAGAACACACATTCAATGATAATTCTGACATAACTAATTGGATACTGGATCAGGGTAGTCCTATCATGACCAAAGGTGAAGATGCATCTGCTTCAAATTCGAATACTAGTATTGATAATAATGAACATTATGATGGAGAGCCTCAACAATTTGAACAAATTAATGATGAGAATGAGTTCAAGGATACTGAGTTGGAGGATCTAATGATGGCAGAAAGACCGCAATAGATCCTATAATTGATACTACATGAACAAGTTGACGGGTTCATGGAGGAAGAAATAACATATGCGGATGACTACACAAATTGGTTGAGATGGGTGTGTGATGCAAAGTGAAGTAGGCATGACGTGCTCCCAAGTTCCTAGTTAGAGCCAATGTGGGTCTAAGTTACTCAAACAGTGGAATTGTGAGAATTTAGGGCACGTTCCCAACTCTCAGCATTAAAAGGGGTAGAGGGGCATGCTGAAGCTTCGAGATGGGACTAGGAAGAGTGACAAGTTTTAGTTACTTATTCGAACCTACATCAAACCAACCAACAAGTTGGTTAAATCACTTTCTGGGGCGCCTTTAGTGCTAGGACAAGCCACGGGCAACTTTGGACTCACAAGACTCACCACAGCCCGGATTCGGGGGAAGCCACCACCTTCCCCCATATAGTATTCTCTGCATCTTTCTATGGCACCTACATCCGAATGGCTTTTTGTCCCGGGACTCCCAAGGAGGAGTCCCGAAACTATCCTAGTTTGGACTTTTGGGACTTTGCGAGGTCATAATTCTTTGCTCAAACCTTCAATTGGGATGAGGTCTGAAGCAAACTTGTAGCTATCCTCAAGAGCTTTTCAACGGTTTATCGTACTCCAACTGCACGCACTAGGGTCGGGTCGATTCCCAACTTTTAGTGGTTGGGAGTCAAATTGCCAGTTTGATTCTCGACCCTTCTTTTTGCCATAACTTGTGCTGTAAATGTCCAAATGGCCCACACAAGCCCATTTTCGACATTTACACTTTGATAACTTTCCAATGATATAAAAAACACCTCAATGCGAGGTGTTTTGACCCTTGCAATCAAACTCTGAAGTTTTGGAAGTCCCGAAGGACTCCCAAGTTCCCATTTCGGGAATGTGAGTTTCATCCTCACACTCTCTCCAAGTAAGGTTGCGACAAGGCAGACCATGTATGAATCCACACATGATGCAACAATTCTAGTACTACTATAAGTTCACCAAACAAAAGGTGGTAACCTTGACAACAGCTCCACTAAGCAGTTGGCATCATCTAACCATGATGAGATGAGCACTAGATGGAGGGAGATCTGTCAACAAATCAGGGTTGACACTAGCTTGGATAAAGAGAAGCAACAACAGCTCTGGAAGGTTTTGGAGTGTTACCAAGATGTTTTTGCTTGGAACAAGGGTGAACTAGGTTGTTGCACTATCAGAAAACATTCTGTGGATACGCAAGGGTTCCCACCTTGCAAGGTATCTCTTGGTCGATTATCCTACTGGGAAGAGGCGGAAGTGAAAAGACAAATAGATGTTTTGGTGGGTTTGGGCAAGATGAAGCCCAGTAACTCTAAATATGCATGTCGCGTCACTCTACTAGTAAAAAAAGATGACAACAAGCGTTTCTGTGGAGACTATCGACCATTCAACACACAAACCCATTGGGATTCATTTCCAATGCCACTTGTGGATGATGTGATTAACAAGTTGGGCAAATCATCATGGTTTATTGCATTAAACTTGCAGTTTGGTTTTTGGCAAATTCGGATGGCTCCTCAGGATATGAAGAAGATAGCACTGATCACGAAAATTGGGTTATATGATTAGATGGTCATGCCATTTGGTCTCAAAAATGCTACTAGTACTTTTACCAGGACAATGTAAAATGTCTTTAGAAACTTGGGAGACAAATTCCTAAAGGTCTTTGTTTATGACCTCAATGTACACAATGAAAGTTCAAAGGAACATCTTCAACATTTGGACGTTGTGTTCTCCAAGCTTAGGGAAGTTAACCTAAAATTGAACCCAAACAAATGTTGTTTTGCTGCAAAGAACATCACGTTTCTAGGTCATGTGGTTAGTAAGGATGGCACCAAACTAGATCCAGGAAAAATTGAGGCAATTCTGCATTTTCTAGAATTGAAGATGGTCACAAACATTAGGTCTTTTTTGGGTTTAACAAGGTATTATCGGAATTACATTCGAGGTTATTCACCACTAGTTGCTCCACTGTTTGAGTTGACAAAAAAGGATGTAGACTTCGTATGGAATCTAGACTATCAATAAGCATTTCATGCATTGAAAGGAGCACTGGTTGATGCGCTTATGCTTATATGGCCTGATTTCAAGAAACAATTTTGTCTTGATGTTGATTGGTCACCAAAAGGTGTTGGAGCCATCTTGTCACAGAAGGAGGGAAAGCTTGAAAAGGTGGTGGCCTATGCCATCAAGAGTTTAACACAGGCCTAGAAAAAGTTTCACCCCATGGAGGGGGAATGCTGCGCACTGAGATGAGGCATTATGCATTTCAGGTAGTACTTGCATAGGAACCATTTCATTTTGCGGACATATCACAAACCATTTGAGTGGTTAATAATAGTATCAAATGCACATGGCATGAGGGGTAGGTGGATTGACATGTTACAAGACTTCAGTTTCAAAATAGTGCATTGGCCAAGGTTCAAACATACAAATGTTGATGCATTGAGTAGGAATCCAGTGGGACCAACCACAGATGATGATGATTTTAGTGAAGAAATCTAAGATATTGGAAGCATACGAACTAACACACCTAAGGTAGAAGGTGAGATCCTCTCTGTTCAAATTGGCAAAGAAACATAATGACTCAGTTCTAGGAGACAGGAAAAGGAACTTTTACAACATCATGAATGTTGTTTTGGCATCAACCACTGGTGTTATGCTAGAAACCAATAGTTCTATATGGTTGATGTTGTACCAAAGGAAGATCGGCACAAGGAACTTGTTCCACATGAAGCAACATATACAAAAGGGGGTGAGATTTTGCAAGACAGTGATGTGAGACATGCACTGAAGAGAAAGAGACCTCAGTACTATGACAAACAACAACAATTGGAGCTAGCATTGGTAGTCCAAGAATTATTTGAATTTGGTGAACATGACTTGATTTCTACAGATTCTGATGAAGAAGAGAAATGTTGGACAGACACAAGGGACAATGATATATGGAAGGATTTAACTTGCATGAAGTTGTTGTTGGAAGGAACAATACTAGACACTATTGGTCCTAAGGAATGCAAGAGAGCAAGGAAGAGGATATTGAACTATCATTGGCAAGATCAATCACTTTACTTCAAAAGGTTGTTTGTACCAAAACCAAAAAACCACATGGGACTGGTAATCCAAATGCATAAAGACTTGGGGCATTTAAGAGAAGAAAGGACATTAGCTGAAATCTACAGATAATACTTCTAGCATAACATGACAGAAGATGTAAAAACAGTTGTAAAGATGTGCCAACAGTGCCAGATGGTGAGGAAGATGGGGAATATATGTTCTGAAGATGAAGAGTTGAAGGGTATACTTGTTTGTGATTCGTTTTATAGAATTGTTATGGACACTGCAAGACCATTACTTGAAACCAAGTCAGGAAACAAGTTTATTCTAGTGGTCATCGACCATTACTCTAAATGTTGCAAAGCAAAAGTAGTTGTTGATCATGGTGCTAAGACTACAACTAGGTTTTTGGAAGATGATATAATATGTAAATATGGGGTTCCCAAGTTTGTATTGACTAATAATGGAGGAGAGTGGGTAGTAGAGTTTGATGTCATGTGCAAGGATTATGGGATTCACCATTAACATACAGCACCTCAATGGCCACAGTGCAATGGGATGGCTGAGTGTCTGATCAAGGCTATTAAGCATGGCGTAACAGTAATATCTGCAATGCCCAAAAATGTAGACTATTGGGATGATCAATTGGCTAAGGTTATGTTTGGATACATATGTGGGATTTAGACCAGCACTAAGTTTCCCCTTTTATGATACTGACTGGGCGCACACCACACCTTAGAGCTGATAACTACTTACATTCCTTGACTGCTGTGGTTGATGACACTTCTGATGCAGGAACCATTGCAGAACAATTTCTAGAAAAAATAAAGTTGATAGCAAGCATCCATGAGAATGTTCTGTTTAATGTAGAGTAGGCATAATAGAAACAAAAGAAGACCTATGCTACTAGAAGTGGGAAGCAAACCTTTGAAGGTTTGGTTGCTAGACAGATGATGGTCAAGATGAAAAAGCTAGGAAAGAAAAAAACTTTAATGTCCAACTGGGAAGGTCCATACCAGTTTGTTACGCATGTAGATGGACTTGGAAATTTCGATTTTGAAGAAGGTAGTAGAATATGCATAATTCAATATGTTGATGGATATCAATGGGAAATATCCCATATGGATCTACAAATCTATCATGTTCTGCATGATTAAAGAAGCTGAAAGACTTAGCTTTTTAAGGAAGGGAGGGGTTACATATGTGATCGGACAGGGAGTCACTTGGAGTTCCATAATGTGAACACTATGTTCATTTTAAGGTTTAGGTTTTGTTTTGAATCATCATCAACTTTCTCTGTGCAGGCAGTGGGGTTTATTTCATTATTGTCTATTAGTGGTTGTGAGTAGGAAGCTTTGTTATTTGTGTGTTATGTGAAACAAGTTGGCAACGGAAGGAATGGGTGGCTAAAAACGTTTCGAGGATGCAAAGGAGAGGAGAAGAAGAAGCGGTTGGACGAAGATAAGAAGGGGAGTTCAAAGGAAGAAGACAAGTTTGTTTTTGGTGAAAACTATGGCAATTTGAATAGCAAGTAAAATTTACAAGAATGTGTAGTTAATGTGTTGTTCTTCTGCTGCACCAGAGACTATATCATGGCTAGCTTTGTGTTCTTGTGAGAATTAGGACTTATAAAGGGTTAATGTTGAGGACTTATGATGCCTAAAGGAAGTCTGAGCTGTAGAACTAGGAGCATATAGAAAATTGCATTTGTAGGGGCTTTGGTGGAATCTTACTTGAAATCCAATGGGTGACCCATACACCTGAGTGGGAGCTAGACACCTTAGCGGGTATCCTTGGGCTGGATAAAATGTGAACGAGAGAAACAGGATGGGAGAAATCATAGCAAGTATTTATAAATCCCTATTCCACACAACATTCTGTTTTTCTTGAATAGTTGCAAAACTGACTTGGCATACCTTGATTAGTTGTAGATTCGTACCCAAAAATCAATCTGTTGTTAAAAGGCTAGACCAAGCATTTCTCTGCATTGATCTATGTGGTAGGGGATGGATTAGCAGCTCATAATAGGCCAAATGACCATTGAGAGCGTTGACCTCAAACCAGACCCTATTAATTCATGCATTCGCAATACAAGAGTTTGTTTCTAGTAGCAACTAAAGACTACTACTGTAGCAGATTTAGAAAAGGTTAATAGGCATGTATGGTCTGAAGATCTTCATTGTCTAGAAGATCACATACTGTAGGACTCCAGAACTAGGGTGTTATGACACTGCTTGTTTATCAAGAGATAATAGGAGTAAGGATGTGTGAGTAGTAGATGGTTTGTGCACCCTTTTTTTTTGGTTACAATGTGTTCATGTATTTCATAGTTTTTATAAGCATTGTCTTTGGGCTTGGATTCCTATGTATTGCAAGTGAGTACATCCTTTTGAATCACCAAAAATGGTATTCAATTTTGTGTTGTGTTGTAGTTAGATTCAATTTTGGAAGCATTGGGTTTTGTAGTTTGTGTTTTTCATTAGAGCTTTTGTTCAAACATTGAGTGGTGAGGTATATTTTCTCATTTTGTTTTTTGTTCATAAAGTGCCTTAGGGATTTGAACCCTAGTGGGGCCTATGTACCCAAAGTGTGGAAGGAGGTGTTTTATTTGTGAAGGAAAATAAGAAGTTTGTAGGTTTGACAAGCAAGGAAGAAGCCCGCCAACAATGACTCCATTTCCTTTTCATATATATATATATATATTTCTTTCCCTTTTTACTTTTCCTTCATCTTTTTTTCTCCTTTTTTTTCTTCCTCCCCATCATTGAACCCACAAACACTCATGGATGCAAATAAGCCACTAGGATTGAACCTATTGGATACCATGGTTATCCAATGGGAGATCCCCAAGGATGGGATGTGCCTATTAAATTGTTCAAAGGCATTAAATATTGTTAATTATGGTTTTATAATGTAGTTTCTAAATTTGGGGATACCGCTATGTGAAAAAGGATCCACAAACTAAACAATCCTACATGTAGCATATTATGATGTTATGACAATGTTATCCCAACTTGTTGTTAACATTGGTTGTATAGGGTTACCAATGTTCCTTATTGAACAACATCATATTGTGGGGGGCATCATATTTGACCATGATTGGGCCAATTTATTTGGTCAATTTTTGATGGCCATTCTAAAGTCTTTCATTGACTAGTATGGATCAAGGACTTTTAGATCCTAAGAACTTAGGCTATTTTGAAAATTGATTCAGATTTTGCAATATTTATAAGTTACACAAATGCACCCATGTGCATATTTGTTGGAAGATTCTTGGCCAACTATTCTTGCATATTTGTTGGAAGGTTCTTAACCAACTATTTTGATGGGATGTCAATAGATCAAGACTTGGATGAGTGAGCTAGTGCAAGTGGATGTTGTAGCAATTGGTTCACATGCCCATTGATTTTGGTGGTTGTGGACTAGCTTAACACCATCCAAGGTGATCCAATAAACATATTAGTTCATCCTTCGATCATCCATATGCTTGGTGGATGACATATTGATTTAGGACAATAATCATGTGTAGTTCGTCGTGATGACCAACCACCATTAATTGTGGTCAATAGGGTTGAACTTCCATAAGTAGTTTTATTGTCATTTTTCAATTTCCCACACCTTCATGCATTCTAGGATGGGGGCCTAAGGATGATTTAGGACTCTTATTCATCCACTATGCAAGAGCCTAATGTGAATAAGAGGGAACAAACCATGGGGTTTCACATTGGCACCACTATTGTGTTAGACATTTCTAAATAAACTTATAGACAACTTTTGGGACACGTAACGGACATTGATTACATCACCTAGGTATTTAATTTATTATTAGAAAAACAAAAAGTTTTGCCAAGTCATATTTGCCCACCCACCCATAATTTAAGTCAGCCTAGGGTTAATTTAGGTTAGCTTATGTTAGCCTAAGGCTAACCTAGGTTAAGGTGGGTTAATTTAAGTTAGACTTGGATAACCTAAACCAACTTTGGTTAACCTAGGTAATTTTAGGTTATCCTAAATTAGGCCTATGTTAACCTAGGTGGGTAATTTTATGGTGGGTAATTATGTTACATATTAGAAGATGTGCAATGGTTAGGGACTTACACCTTCAAAGTGGAGATGAAGAGCAATTCTTCACATTTGCAACCTATGTAAATGGCTTAGGTTACTTAATTTCTTGCCTAGTTGGCATGTCTAGGCTCCTTATGGGTTTGTTTTTAGCCTAGGTTACCTACACTAGGCTTCCTAGGCTAGGTTAAGGGGTTCAAGTCCTCACACTTGCAACCTATGTAAACAACCTACATTAATTAGGTTCGTTGTTTAGTTGACCTACTTAGGCTCCTTCTAGGTTTTTTATAGCCTAGGTTGCCTATGTTAGGTTTGTCAAGGTAGACAAAAAAGTTCAAGTCCTCACATTTGCAACTTATTGAACAACTTAAGTTACCTAGGTCCCTTGCTTAAGTGTCATATTTAAGCTCCTTTTAGGTTTGTTTTTGGCTTAACCAAAGTAGATGGCACCCTAACCTAGGCAACATAGAAGGAACCTAAATAAAACATTTTTATGAAACAAGAAATAAGAAAGTCCTTTATAAAATTATCCTTAGTTGACACACCAATGTTCATTATAAAAAATCCTTAACTACAACCAAATTGTAAAGCTAGATTATATGGATTTTAATTTGAATATCTTAACCTTCATTTGAGTCATTTAACATAACTTGCTATGATTACCATGGTTTTCCAATGGAAAAACATAAACAAATCTATGATAATTATAATTGTCATCATGACCAAATTAATTATATTTTTATTTTTCAAATTTTCAATGTTGTTAGAGTGGCAATCATTAATAACAAAATTAAGCCATAATTGGCTACAATGTAGATCTCACAGTAGATGGTTTTTCAAAATTATTTTATAATTGCGATTATCTATTAGAACCTAAGGTAGAAATCAAGTGATTTAATTTATTTATTTTTCGAAATTTGGTGAATTTAGTTTTTTTTTCAAAAAATCCTTTGTTGATGTTGTTGGGCATTTTTTTTTAGCAAAATGGAAAAAAATTGCTAAAATAAATAATACTGCTTTGACTCAATGCCCTTTTTAGATCCTTCAAGAATGCGTTTTTTGCCCAAATTGTTGTTTAAGTGGTTAGGAGACATTTGGCCAATTTGACTCTTGACCTTTTAAATTGCCATAACTATTGTTATAAATCCTTGTTTTGAGAATGTAACCCCATTATATTGTACTACTTTTCAAGACCTTTTTGAAAATTTAAAGAAAGAACCAATTTGAATCATTGTTCCAAAGATTTGGGACATTCTAAAACTTTCAAACTCTCAAAGTGAGAATTCATTTGGGAGTGTTAAGGTTTCTTCCCTTACACTTTCATGAATGTCTTTGAGTCAAAGGGTTGCCTTGACCTCATTCTCACTTTGTTTCCCTATTCTTGCCAACTTGTTGTTTTTGGTATAATATGTCATTGACAATTGGTCATTTGTTCTTTGTCTAAATGTTTCATATCCAAAGTGAAATTTCCACATGATACATGTTTATCTTCTTGTTGGCAAGTATCATTTCTTGATGTTTTGTTCATTATCATATCAATTGCACATTCTTCATTGTTTACTTGTTTCATATGCAAAGAAAATTTTTACATACTACATGTTCATTTACTTGTTCCATATGCAAAATGTTAATTTGCTTATTGGCAAATATCAAGTTCTGATTATTATTTTGCTATCATTGACTCAATTGCTCCTTGTTCATAGTTTACTTGTTTCATATGCAAAGCAAAAAATTCTATATGATACATGTTCATTCGCTTGTTGGCAAGTATCAATTGCTTATTGTTCATTAATTGTATAATATTAATTTGTTATAAATATATTTGATTGTGTAGTCTTTTCATATGAGAACTCATATTTCTAAACTCATTCCATGCTGATAAACTATTTGAACTTGTAATTGTTTCAGCTGATAAGTACATGTTCCTGATTCCACAAGAATTACATAATCTACATACGTGTTCTCAACCACCTGCAGATTCTACAATAATGATAAATTATACATGGTCTCTAGTGAAATATATAACACAACAAATATATCACAGAGAATTTTGCATGCACAACAAAGTATAAACAAAAGTACCACACTATGTATACTATATTCCCAATGAATGATGAAGCTCATATGATTCATGTTGTGAATTCACACCCAAAATAGATGTGTGTGGTACTGATCGAAGCAAATGGTTGTCAAATTTTAGTTCCCTTCTAGAGAATTCTTTTGTGAGAAAAACCACAGTTCATGTAGATGCCACCAAACACCCCTAAAAAGGAATAGAAAAACCTCCAAAACCAACACCTGGGAAAAGGAATAGTAAAACCTCCAATCCAACACCCAAAAAAAGGAATAGAAAAGTCTCCAACTCAACACCCGGAAAAATAATTAAAAACCCAATGTCCAAATAAAAGGAATACAAAACCTCCAAAGCAACATCCAATCCAAAAAAGCCAACCCAACATCTGAATAAAGAAATATATAAAAAAGATTCCAAGCCAACATCCAGAAATAAGGAATAAAAAAGTCTCCAATTCAACATCTGGAAACAGGGATAACATGCAAGTGTCTGTAAGCTACATACAAACTTATTTCCTCTAAAAACCTACAATTTTCATTGTGAGATTTGTTCACTTTGGCCATTTTGAGTATTTATCACTTTGTCATTCACACACTGACAAAAAACAGAGGAAAAAGATTACCAAAAAAAATGGGTACCTTCAAGAACAAAAGTGCACTGTGGACTTTTTCTCTGTTATTCTCATCAGGGCAACAAAATATAGCACTGATCCAACATTAGATGCACAATGGCAAAACCACATCACAGATAGATGCTCATTGTTCATTCCACTCAGCTCTGTCATCATTCTAATTATTTTCAACATTGAGAATGAGGGAAGTGTGTGCCATTGATTTTATGGCATTGCACCTCTTGACATTCAATGCAGAGTCTTTGAAGGTATTGTTCAGGGATCTGATTTATCCAGTTTGACCTGATTTCAAATGACTAAGAGATTGGAAGAGAGTGGGAGAGCATTTTCACAAACATAAAAAGACATACACACACCTTCATCCTGTGTTTTGCATGCCGGCAGCAATTCCCTTCATGGTCAAGATCAAAGTATCCTCAAGTCCAGGTGCATACTCAGTTGTGGTATTCAACTTGACAAGCTCTGTTGCTCTCTTTGTTGGCTTTGCCAGTTCCCCATTTTGGGTTATGTTCAACTGTTTGTTCTCCTCACGCATCTTCTTTAGTGTGTAAGCTTGCTGTACATTGAGAGGAGTGATGTAGGGCTCTCGTAGTCTCAACCGTTGCTTCAGTGTAGGATTGCCTGCCAGAACATCGTCATGTCCAGCTACCTGCATGGGCATTTGGAAGTTTTCTGGTTTATGCTTTTCTTCAATGCACAGAATGCAAGGAACAACCACAACATTCACTAGCACCATAAACCCCACTTCACCAAACGCATCCCATCAACCAAAATGTCTTGTACCTTGACCAAAACATTACAAAGGGACAGTGCTCAGAAGAATGGAACTTTACCCTCAGTAAGTTATTCCGGGTTTCATTGTACTTTTGTCTCAATTCCTCTCCGAAGGGCTTGAATTCAGGTGAGACCAGCAAGCTATCATACAGTGCAGCAATACGTGGGTCACCTTTAGCAAACACCATCTCCACCAAGTCAATAGTCACCCGGAAAAATGGCCACTTATTGTACATCTGGCGCAGGGTTGTGATGTTCTTTGGATCGGTATCCAATGCATGACTCAGGGCACGACCAAGTCCTAGCCACACAGGAAGATGAAAGCGTGTCTGTGTCCAGGCAAAGATCCAAGGAATTGCTCGCAAAGACTCAATGCCTCCACTTGGTTTACGTTTTGATGGTCGACTACCAATGTTCATCCTTCCATACTCCATCTCGGGTGTCGCCTGCCAATCACACATTGCATTGCATTTTCCTGGTTCTACTCAGACTTTGCACAAAAAAGATTGATGCCAAATGCCAACAACCCATCATCAGAAATGAGCAGAGTACAATAATGGTCACAACTGCATGCCATTTGAAGACTGATCAAGGACATGATGATATGTTTCAAGGGAGGTGAGAGATGCAGAGAGTTTTGTGATCATATACCGCACGGAAATAAGCAACAAACTGGGGATTCTGGAAGACAATGGAGCGGTACTCTTCAGTTGCCACCACAGCCATGGAGTCCATCAAAGCACGCCACTCAGGCTTAGGAGCAATAGGAGGGTGCATTCCATGCTCAAGTGTAGCTGCTGTAAAACGCTGCAACGTCCTGAAACACAAGTGTTCTTCACCAAATGACTGTTCAATTACTTCTCCTTGGATGGTGACACGCAATGATCCGTTGATTGTGTCTGGTGGCTGGGACAGGATGGCAAGATGCGTGGGACCTCCACCCCTGCCCACAGTGCCACCACGTCCATGGAACATCGTCAACTTAACTCCATACTCTTTGGCCACTTTCACCAGATCTTCCTGTGCCTTGAACATCTGCCAGGCTGCAGATAGACGACCTGCATCCTTTCCTGAATCAGAGTACCCTATCATGACCTGCAAATGCAAAGCAAATGGAGACAATCTCAGGCCAGCATACCCATGAAGTAAAACTCACCAGAAAAATCTTCACTCAAGCTGATTACCCATTGACTTTTCAGAAGTAGTTGTGTTGAAAAGGAAGTAGATCAAGAGAAGAAGAAGCTTGAAGTAGACTGTTTGATGAAACTAGATCGAGAGAAAAAAGAAATTTTTACCTCCTGTTTCCCATTGATCCGGCTACGATACCAGTCAATGGAAAAAAGCCGCTTGAGTGCAGCAGGTGCTGACTCCAAGTCAGCCAGCTTTTCAAACAAAGGCACCACACGTAAGGGCTTTGTGACCCTGCACTCACGCTGCAAGAGCTCAACTGCAAGAACATCTGATGGAGAGGTTGCCATAGAGATGACATAGGCACCAAAGCAATCTGATGGGAGCTCTGCAATCACCATAAATGTATTCATCACATCCTTCATTTCATCTGTCAATGATAGATCTGCACCAAAGAGAGGCCGCTTGCCACGGAGTTCAGAAAGAAGCCATTCCTGCAAAAAACCCAAGATTTCAACAAAACTCCTCAGGTCCTCCTGACTTGGATTGGAAAAGGCCATCATTTCTGAATCCCACAACGTAATGGTGTAGTATCAATTATGTATTGTCAAGACAGTACTCCTTATCCTCTCATGGTACCAGGCTTTTACCTGACGCTTGTCCTCTGACCAGTCACGGTATGATCCTATGCCAAGATGGGTAGTGATGGCATCAAGCACATCAGTGTGGCGCTCTGACTCTTGCCGGATGTCGAGTTTCACCAAGCTCAACCCAAAAACAGATGCTTGACGCATGAAATCCAGCAGACTACCATCAGCAATGGGTCTGTCTCCTGTCTCAATTAGTGAACGATAACAGAGCTCCAAGGGCTCCAGGATCTGCAATGCAGCACAGCAATAAATTTTTTTTTCAGTCAACCCACTATCTAGTTCCAGCGGTCTTTCTCTCCTCAATGATTTCACTACATGTTTTCTGACTTCAAATAAACATGATGAAAGCATAAGGGGTGGTTCATCCAACAGAAGCTAGAGGAGTAGAGGAAGAACACAGTACCTGTGATACATCTGTAAACGTATCATCAATGGATATGTCACTCTTGCCACTGGCTAACAACTGCCCAATTCGTTCACGAGTATGGTAGAGTTTGTCTCGCATGTCACCCAGAAGAACTCGGAAAGGCTCACTCGGTGGAATGTGCTTCCAGAACTCTACATCAAATATAAAATTAAAAAATATCAAGATATTTATTTATGAGCCCCCTGAAACAGGAGCAAATCTACATTCCAGATCTGGATTCAGTATACAGAAAAGCCTTGACTGTGCTTGTTCTCATCATCATTGTCATCATAAGTGGTCACAAATGCAAAAAGGCAGAAATCCTTTCCAGAAAGAGGTGGCAACAACAAGATGGCACTGAATTACCAATGTAGTGTTTAGCCTCCTTCCTGGTCTGTGCCTCCAGTCTCGTAACTCTTTGTTTGAGTTCATCACTGCAGCGCCACATTGACAACTGCATGGCAAACCAAAGCAGAGGAGTTCCCATCAGAAATAGTTCCAAACCATAGGTTCCTAACCTTGATAAAATATATTATTCAAACATATTTTGCTTCTAGGATTTCCCATCAATGCAGCTTGAAGCACAAAAGATGACAAGGTTTTTCTTTTGTCCAACCTCAAACATGAGATCTTCGATTTGAGCGAAATACAGGTTTGCTGTCATTAGCCTTGCCAGCAAACAGACATCTCTTGTTACCTCTGGTGTAACACGTGGATTTCCTGTGAAACAATAACCCAAACTCAAAAGATGTGTGAGAGAGAAAAGCTCACACCATTTTCTAATTTGCATTCAAGTACTACAATACCCACAACAACTTGAATGATGTGAAAGCATTTCCAAAGAAATGTGAAAATGGGTGCTGAAGAATTGTTAGTGGGAGAAAGGGGGACACTCACCATCCCGATCTCCACCCATCCAGGAAGAGAATTGAATGAGGGGCACATTATATGGCAGTCGCTCATCAATACCAATAGATTTGAGGGCAGAGTCTACTCGTCGAAGGAACAAGGGAAGACCATTCCAAATAGTTTCATGAAAGTAGCTCATTCCAGCACGCATTTCATCCTGGGGTGTGGGAGGCGAGCGACGAATCTCATCTGTGCGGAATGCAGCTTGGATCTGCATTTTGGGGGGGACAGGAAAAAGAAAGAAAAGACCCATTTGATAAGAAAAACAGAAACATCAACATCCTCCACTAGTAACCAAAATGTTTTTGTTGAGATAAAAGATGCATGAAGAGGGTGGCATTCAAGCTTGAAGGAAGGCATACAATGTGTGAAAGGGTGTTCATACCTCTCGTTGGAGTGCCTCATCTAGCTCATGCTTCTCATCATCTGTGATGTCTTTCTCATACATTTGTGACAAGCAACTTCGGATACTGCCAATTCCACAGAAACAGAAATTAGTTTACATACCACAAAAACACTGTGCTGTTCATCATCAAGCCCATCATTTGTGGTCTCTGTTGCCAACAATGACCATGTTGCCAACTGTGAGAGTGACCATTTGCATTTCCAAAAGTGCCAAACAGAGATAAGGAAAGGAAAGGGCAGATCCACAAGCCATGCAAGGCTATGATGGTGGGGGAGCTTGGATAAGCTCCAGGGAATCATCTGAGCTGAATTATAGCAAAGGATAAGATAATTTTACCGTTGATGCTTTTGGAGCAAAGATCGGCGAACAGATTGAGTGGGATGTGCAGTAAACACCAAATCCACAGTCTGGTTTTTCAAGGCCTCAAAAATCTCGTGAGGTGTTTTGCCAAGCTGCTTCACCAGGCGCTTGAAAGTTTCCTCCAAATCTGACTCAGTGAGTGCACTGTTCTCATCTCCGATATCACCCTTCTTGGCATTCCGAACCCGGCGTCGCTGTGAAATTTGCACTTCCTCTGCCAGGTTAGAGAGATTGAGCATGTGAGAGAAGGAGCTGGCAACCACAATCGCATCCCCTGGATCCAACCCATTCAAGAGATCTCCAAGCTCATTCAGCTTCTCCAGATCTCCACTCTTACTATACATGCCCGACAATTCATAGCACTTAAGCACCTGTTGTGGTAAAACCAAACAGAAACCCCCAAAAAGAGAGTTCATCAGTCACTCACAGCTAGAGCTTCAAAAAAACATTTCAACACCCTCTCAAAACCCTCATCCTTGAATCCATCCCCATCTTCACTGGAAAAATTCAGAGAAAGAAAGAAAACCCATGAGGTCCGACTCCATCTCAAACCATGTCAACAGATTGTTCGAGATGGATATGTACCCATCAGAGCTGAGACTAGGTCAAGCCAGCCCGTTCTTCACAGGACAAGATGATTGTCTTCAGGACTTGCAAATCTTTTGAAGCACGAAATAGGGGGTGGCAATTAAGGGACTAGAATTGCAAAACCACATGAGCTGAGAGCTTCATTCAAAGCAAGGGATGGTGGAATCCAGCTCCAACTGTAACCATTCACTCAGAGACAGGAAGAAAACAACAACAACAGCAAAAGGCAGCAAGCAAGCAACAGCTAGTACCGTTTCTTTAAGCTCCTGGCCATGCAAGACCTCAACGATGTCAAGGAATCGATCTAGCAACAAGGCGTCATACTCGATGAGCTTGTCATCCTCTGACACTTTCTTGGGTGCTAGCAGCCTCATCTGGGCGTCTATAGACGCCATTTTCTGCAACATTGCCATACTTCTCAACTGCTTTATTCAAGCTCTACACTGCACTCTTCCCCAAGCAGATACCTCCTCTTTCTAAGTTAAATTCAGCTTTCTAGTTTCTTCTACTACAACCCAATCTCCTCCAGATTGCACTTCACAATCACTCCAACAAACTGGAACAAACTGGACTGTATATATATAGATCTACAAAATGTGGCACCCAGTTAGTTATGAGTATGTATGTGAATCTCCTCCTTCTTCCTTGTTTTCTCTTTGTCAAAAACAAAAGAAAACCACCCAACCCAGTTAGTGCTGTTGTTTGTTTGTTTGCACCCAAGTCCCAAAATCCCAACACTCACCACCACCACCGCCCACAACCCACCACCGCCCTTTGTTTTTTTCTCTTCTTTTGCACTTACAGAACCAAAAGAAGAAGAATAAGAAGAAGAAATTCTCTTGCACTTACACAACCGAAAGAAAGGAAGAAGCAATAAGAAGACTATTATTAGAGAAAGTGACGATACAAAACTCTCAATAATAACAAACTTAGGGAAGTGCTTTGTCTAAAACTAAGCTAGCAAACAAAACAAAACAAATTAAAATCAAGTGAAAACAAAAAAAGGAATTTGGCTGTTTGCATTTCCTTCCACATGGGATGCATGAAATCTGTGGTGTGAATCAAAATGTACATATATTGCTCCTAGAAAAATAGAAAATCAGAATCAAAAGGAAATTTCTTTAACAAAAAAACACACAGACACAAATATCTATGTGTGAATCAAAATATATTATTGCTCCTAAAAAAACGGAAAGTCAGAATCAAAAGAAGAATTCGTTAACCAACACACACACACAAATCAAAGATGAGAAGAAGGAGAGGGAAAGGACATGATGAAGAAAGGAAACTCTTGAAGAGATGAGAATAAGAAGAAGAAGAAGAAGAAGAAAGGAAACTCTTGGACTCCCATGCTCTTGCTATTCCAGTCCTGTAGACCCCACGTTTCCATGCTTCACCCTGCGATTCCAATTGCCTCTGGCCCACGTTTCCAGGGGTCTGGAATCTGCTTTGCTTGGGAAGGAACCAAAGGGCACCCCCCCCTTGGGTGGTGGTTGGTTGGCCACTAGCCACAAATAGGCAACCTAAAATTAATACACCAACCCCTATACACAACACAACTTTTATGTAGTTTATTACCACTTCTTATAATTATTCTCTAATTAAATTCATGTTTTGATTAGTTTAAATAAGTTAAGTGAGATTAGGTTAAGTTAACTTAAGTTGAGTTTTGTTTGTTTTGCTTTGTTTTATGGGCGGGGGTGGGGGTTTCAACCCTCTCAAAGCAAATTGTGGTCCATGGGAAAATATAAAAATTGTACGGAATTGTTAACTTGGGGAGTGGACAAAAAATTATTATATACATGTATAATTATTTTGGTTTTGTTTTGTGTGTGTGTTTTGTGTTTTGAAACCATGTTGTTTATAAGTAAGAAGTTTGGTATGTGCAAACATGTGAATTGGAAAATAGTTTTATCGTTGTACTTTGGGGTTTTGTGTGTGTATTTTTATTTTATTTTTGTGGTGGTGATGTGATTGCGGGTTCATAGAAGCTTCCCCATTTGGGCTTTTGTGCAATGAGAGTGTTGGATATAGAATTCCATTTTTTATTATTTTTTGTGCGGTGACGATGCGGTTGCATGTTCGTAGAAGCTGCAGGGCACCACTACAAGCAGAACTTTTGTCGCATTCAAGCCCTTACAAAATGTAAAGAGAAAATGTAGTGTTTCCAATGGGTCAAATAGCCAACAATTAATAAATTTTCAAAGGTTGTCATCATTTTCTTTTGGGATGTAAATCGCATTTCCATTCTCTAAATGCCATAATTTTGTTGTAAAAGCTATATATCAATTTTCTAAAGGCCATCATTTTTTTAATGGATTTGGAAAAATTGATATTTTTTTGGTTGAAAAGTTGGCGGGGAACTAATTTTTACAAGTGTAGGAAAATAATATACACTACATAAAAAGGCCACGATCCATAATTATCTTTCTATTGTGGTTTATTTTGAACATATAAGGGGGTTTCAAAAGGTCAGCATGTGTGGTTTCCAACCGCCCAAAAACATGAAGGGAAAAAGCAGAAGGGGGAAAAAAGAGGGGAAAAAGTCTAAAGGAATTTGGAAAAGAAGATTATTAAAAAATTTCTATCATTGTTCCACAATCCTTCACTCCCATTTAACTTAAACTTTTAAAAAAGACCTATTTAAAAGCTTATCAACCATTTAAAATATAAATTTCCATGGTTGTTCCACAATCCTTCACACCCATTTATTTTTATTTTTTAAATACAAAAAATAAAAATAAAACCATTTTTAGCTTATGAGGCATTTATTTAAGGGTTCATCATCAAAATTAATCAAGTTTTGATCCTCTTGTTAATCATCAAATAAATGAGTTGGTTGGTCGGTTGGTTTGGCTTTGAAACAACCCATCCAAAAATTTGCACGAGACAAATATCTCTCTTCAAGAGTCGCAAATGGGATTGATTCCCAACACTTAGGAAGGCCATATTTGATTTACGCAGCAATACGTTTCAAATGCCCCCCTACAAACACGAACTTTGCGGGATGTGAGTGCAAATGGAGGGTGGCAATAGAAAAAAGGAAAAAAAAAAAAAACCCCAATAATAAATTAAAAAAGGCGGTGCTTGATTGGCAATGCACTAAAACACAATATTTGTCGTTTTCTTAAAGAGAGTAGTTAGTAGGTAGCCAAATAGGTTAAAAGATTTGCCAAAATTAGAGCAAAAAAAGAAAAGGAAAGGGAGAGTGGGAACAGGCCCCAGCAGGAAAGGGAAAGGAAAGGGGAGGGGAGGGGAGGGGAGGTGGGGGGTGCGTGTTTTTCCTCCTCCACCCCCCAGAGTGATGCCACGCGGACACCCATCGGGGAAGCCAAGTGGCAAGCATCCCATACCTCACCTTCTCATCTAACTACCTCATGCTTCCTAGAGTGGCCACGTAGCAGTGTACGGTAACTAGATACCTAGTTTTTGGTGCAGGTTGTAGACTTTAAGAGTAAAGCTTAATTAATTAGGCTTGATTAGTTAACTAATTAATTGATTAGTTAACTAATTAATTGATTAATTAACTAATTAATCAATTAGTATTTATCCTTTCTTTCCCTTTTTTCCCCCTAATTCTTTTCAGAGTTTACCAGTGGAAACTTGGGAAATGGGTAAACAGAGTAACTACTTATTTCTTTAAAAAAATTTGCTTTTGTTATTTTTTTTTTGTTTCAGGCAATGAAACAAAACCTCCCCTAATTCTGATGAGGTTATGATTATGATTATTATTGCTATTATTATTATTATTTCCCTCTGGGGATATGAAGATCTGTATTGTGGTTTTTTTTAGAAAAACCTACTTTTTTTAGTCTTTTAAAATTCATATTTATTTATTTATTTATGTTTCTGTACTGAGAATGACCAAACTGTATAGCTCCTCTAGTACAATCCTTTAATGCTAACATGGTGATAATATTAATTATGATAATATTGTCATTTGGGGTGAGTTTTTTCCGGGGGTGATTTCATGATTGAATTAATATTACAGAAATTCACAAACCCAACAAGTTGGAAAAGGAAAATGGATCAGACAATTACTTTTCCTCCTTTTCAATTTTTTTTTTAAAAAAAATTTCCTCCTCCCTATTAAATTATTAGGACACAAATTCCCCATGAAAATAGAACTTATCAGCCATGAAATGATTTTTTTTCCTTTGTTTTTTTTGGAAGACTCACACAACTCAAGAAGCCATCGGCACCCCCAAGTCAAGCTCATTGGCAGAGGGCTGTCAGAGGTTTCACCTGCATGCCACTGGGTTTGAACCGAGGACCTTTTTTTAAAATTTTGGCCAAGACCAACAAAAACTAAATAAAAAACAAACAAAAAACACATGACTAAGAAGACTAGACAACACCGCAGAAGAAGAAGAAGAAGAAGAAAGGAAAACACAAAGGAGAGAAAGGGAGCCCGGAGAAAAAGGGCAGAAGGATCAGCACCAACAGATGATGTATCTACAATATACAAATACGTACACATACCACTCACATACAAAAGGAGGAGGGTTTTGAGAAATTCCTCACTTGGAGGATTGAAGACTAGAGGAGCTTGCAAAGAAACCCATTTGAAGTTTCAAATTCGAAACAGCTGGGTCGATCTCCAAACACAAAATGCTTTCTTTGATGAGCAAAGGTGGTCTTCATCCCCCCCCCCTCTGGGTTTGTTTCAATAGACAAGCAGCAAAGAGTATGCTTTGTTGTTCAGAAACAATGGTTAGAACTAAACATTTTGATGAAGCTATGAAGAAGAGGCAAAACTCAAAGTGTGACTTACAAAGACCCACAAGACCCCTTCCTTAGGCAGCTGAAAGATGTGACTGGTAATATTTTAACTTGAAATAAATGTGCAATATCTAACATATTATTACAAAGCAAAAAGAGAGACATTTTAATGATCTTGATAACTGTAATATTACAATTACAAAGGGGGAAATAAGAATTAGTACAGAGGGAATACAAAGAAAAGAAAGAAAAAAACGGGTCTGTCAATCTGGCATGAGAATGTGTTGATTAAAACAAAAATTAACAACCTCATGCACTTAAAAATTGCCAATAGTGCACTCCTTGGGGACCTCTAAAGTGCCCACCCATCACAAGTGCAACTCTCAGAAAATCCTCAAATGAGAAAACCATGAAAAATTTCATGGACAACATGCTGGGTTATATACTATAAGAGAAAAAAGACTGGCTACAAGGAAATCAAAGAGCAAGGAGAGCCTTGGATACTGTGGTGGAACCTTGAGCTTCTTCCGATGTCCCTTTCAGAGGATTAGAGGATATAGTTCTAAGAGGTCCAACTTCATGTGGATGACAACTTGTATTGTTTCTTGAGAAACTTTGATGCAACTTGGTCATTGCGGTGGCACAGGATGCGCAGAAGCTTGTCTGAATCCAAACTGCTATGTGGCCCTTGGCGTCCCGTGATTTCATGGCCACCCACCATTTGCTCACTCATACGCTTGAAAGTCTCAATCACTTCATTGGTCTGCAAATTGACATCCGCAGAAACTTCAACATAGTTTGAGCTCAAAGCACTGCCCCTACCAACCTCATAAATTGGCTGCCGCAAAATGGTCATCTCTTCACCCCAGATTCCTTTTTCCTTTTTTCTTGATGTGTTTCTTAACCTATTATTCACTAAAACAGCTTAAAGATGGCAGTTGACATCTCTGCAACTGACACTTGGAGAACTGCAAAACACTAAAAGATGGCAAAAATGTAACTGACCACTTCAATTCAGAAATTTTACATCCATGTGCTTCTTAAAAATACACCCAAAATTGATAAAAATGTCTAGTTTTGAAGAGGGTCTTCTGGGTGTGCAAATGTTTTGTCCCCAAGCAATGAGAGATACGTACATCAAGGCTGTACATGCTCAAAACATGTTTAACAGGGGCAGCTGCATTCTCAACTACCCCACGTGGAAGTCCATCACCCTCTGCTATGAAAAAGTCCTGCATAAGTATTGATCCAAAAAATGTGGCATCCGTCAGTTACTATTGTCAGCAACATGCATTCTATTTGACACAACACACAGAATGTATGACCTACAGACCAGCCAACACAGACCCAGTGAAACCAATAAACCTGAAACAGGACTGTAACTGTAAACTGGTCTGTGGCAGCTTAAAAATGAAAACTTGACAACCTATGAACAAATCACACTATAAATCCTAAACCCACAAACCTTCAGCACATTCACATCCTCCTCAAGCATTGCAGAATCACTTTGTGCAAAGCCTCTTGTTGGTCCTCCATCCAGAAGCACTCTCAATAGCCCATCCTGAAACATGCAAAACACCCCTCCAGTTGTTGATGTCTGTCAAATATCATTTCGGCATCATGTGATGCCAACATCCACCAAAGTCAGCCAGTCAGCCAAAGATTTTTCCATTTTCAGTTTTAGCAGGTTCTGCCAGGTTGGTTTCAACAGGTTTCTAAGAACCACACATGCAAAGGGGCTGATTTTCTTTTAGTATTTGGGAAGTTTGCAATAGATCCTGCATATGATCCTGTTATCCAAAAATTGAATATAGCTCCTGATGCATGTAGGTGATGGATGACTAGTTGTAGCTCATCATCCTAGAGACTTAAGCCAAACTAGTGAATGCCTTGGGACTGAGCTTATTAGAGTGGTGTCATATAGGTGCAGTAATCAAAGGCTTTTTTTTTCAATTCATCAAGTGGACTGGTGATCATCAACAACAGGAATGAGCCAAATTTGGCTGAAAGTCAGCAAGCAAAGTATATATTTTTAGGATCGTGCTTTGTTCTGGCGACCTCCAGGAGTTTATTTTCTAAATATGGCAACTTCTGACTTTTTCCCCTCAAATTATGGCAACTTTTGCATACTTTTTCAAATAAAACCCTCTGTACACTTTGCACCAGGTTTTTTTTGGTTGCCACAGTGTGAAAATCCACCCCAAAAAAAAAGAACACTGGCAGTGACAGCAAGAAATTTGATGTTGACTACATACCAAGGAGGCTTGCAGAAGTCCAAGGACAATGCGGTCTCGAAGGGGTTCCACAATCACCTCACACAACTCTCCCAGAACCTGTAACATATTTGTATAGACACATTCACAGGAAGCATCATAACAAGTCCTCTGACTTTTCAGTTCCTAGTTCGCACTTTTGTAGGATAAGGTGCAGAGGAGTACAATGGACGAGAAGACTCTGCTACCTAACAACAGCATAGGAATCAGTGATGTAGATCCCTGGTTGACCAAAATGCCAAGGCAGAAAGCAGGACTGGAAGGGAGTCATTTGTGGGGTGGAGCAACCCTACGGTTACTAGGTCATAATACCCCTATATTCAACTCGCCCAACCCCAAACAGAACAGCAGATGCCAAATAGAGTATAACCCACTGATGGCATATATAGTGTATTATGGACACAAAGTTATAGAGATAACTTACAGGGTCAAGGGCGCTGACCACTTTGTCCATGCGCGCTTGTGAGACACTGACACTATACAAGCCATCAATAAAGGTAGTCCGCATGTCCCAAAAGATCAACTTTGTGCCTGCAACATTGCCAGTTGTTCAGCAAAAAGTCTTTGAAGTGCTGAGTTCGAGCAGATGCCATGTGGGCAAAGATGTGATTACTTAGTTGGCACTCAGGACCAGTTGTTCTACAAGAGGTCATCATTGAAGATGGATTAGCTGTTGGACATTGATCTCTGGCTCTACCTGGTCTAATGCACTGATGCAAGTTACCGACCTAACTGTTTGTGAACAGGACTGAAAGAAGTACCTGTAAATTCACAGATCTTGTCAATGGCAATATTCACCACCTTTCTTGAGCCCTCAAAGGCCACAGAAAGCTCATCCATTGGTCGGGACCCCAAAACCCGTTTCCCATTATGCTCCACATTGTTGGAAGTGGCCCCTGCAATCACAAAAGTGGAAGAGTTTCTTACCTTTTTCCTTCACAAAATTCCTCCCCTCAGTTCTGCACTACTGTTGTAGTAATGAGAAACTCCTTATGGCATGAAAGAGCTTAATGGTTTTGGGGAAAGAATACTAATGCAACTCAACATAATCTCCTACTCTGAGTTGGAGAGGATCTGCTGATAATAAGGTTATTGCCATTTCAGATCCAACATCATGACAGTACCCATTCAGCAGACATGAGAGAGAGGAAACCCAACTATAAAGCCAGGCAACTCTGTATTTGCCTCAACACACTTCATGTGAATTGCCTCATTCAACCACCACCATAAAGCCAGACAACTTACTTGGAAGGGACTTGTTTGCCCGGTTGGGACCATCCTGTGGTCTTTTCACAGCCCACCGATCTTGGATGTTGTCTTCAAGTAAGTCCACATGGCTTAAAATGTACTGCACAAGATAAAAGTATAAACACACTCCCCTGTCTCTTAGCTCAAGGTGTGAAGGGAGGCACAATGGAGTATATGTGGGTGTGACATGGGTGTTGGAAAAACCAACCAACAAGACAATGAGAAGGGAACTGCAATACACTCACATGAAGTGTGTTGAGGCGGATACAGAGTGTGGCAGTAGTTAGCATGTTGATTTCACTGGAACGTCTCTCATCTGGGTCCCGTGGGTCACCACCTTTCTTCTTGCTGGCTTTAATGGCAACTTCTTTCTTGTAACGGGTCAACCCTGGGGGTGGCAAGATTAGATCTGCCTTATCTCCTGTGAGAAATCCAGGAAAAAGCATCAAAGGTGTCAGGAGTCCAGACATTTCCTAGTAAGTAAGCACGATGGCCTTCAGATCCCAAACCTTCAGAGACACAAGGATCACCCAGATATAGGACCCATGTCCCTCTTTCGGAAACTGGCAATGATGCCCAACTGGTGATATACCATATATGTTGCTAGCTAACTGCTGAACCAATCTATCTGCAGTGGAAAGATACTATGCAACTAGGAACTCACCTAACTGAGCAACCACTTTATTGCTGTATTGCTGCAGTGCAACGTCAAATCCACTCGTGAGGCCTTTCAGCTGCATTATCCGCATTGGAAGCTTCAAGTTGAAAAACTGCTCTATTGTCTGGCCACCACCCCATGTTGCAAAGAATGAAAATGCTGACTTAGTTTGTGTTACAACTACCAGAACATTTGTTTCTCTTGGTCTCCAAAGCATTACATATTGAAGCAAGAACTACTAGTCAAAGAGAGACTTAAGTCACATATCTGCTGTGGTAATAAGCAGTGCTAATGCAAGCAATCAACCCCTAAGTGAAGCAAAAACTGAGATTTTCTTCTACATGATTTTTCACACTGGACCTGCAAGAAACTGGTCAATGACATCTTTCATGTCATAAGAGTTGGTCAGAGCTTACAGTCTAATGGCCAAAACAAATAAGTTCCTTCGCATTTGGTTCACAAGGTGGTAGGCCCTACCTTGAGAAATGGGTGGGAATCTTGCTGGATCTGCAGCACCAAGTATCTGCAATTCGACTTTCTGGCTTTGAAATTCAACACACATGACAAAGAAGGCAGCTGGAACCATTTACAGATTCAAGGACATATGAATCTACCTCTTCAATGATCCGGAAAACTTCAACAATTGACTCTCCATATCGCTGTTGCATAGAGATTGGCTGCCACCTCTGCATAACACCATGTGAAACAATTCATGTGCAACAGCAACAGATAAGCGAGCCCATAAGATAAGCCAACCCTAAACCCTAAACCAATCACAGCTGGATTGACTGATTATGTAACAACTAACAACTAGCATGAAACCATGCTGCAAGTGGTCATGAGCCTTACACACAAAGTATTAGCTTGCTGATTGCATTGAAACACAAAGGTAGGACAGAGGACATACTTCTTGTTCAATTGTGCGATCCACCCAATCAGACAAACGTGAGAGTTGCACGTTAACCCACCTCATGATTAGAGTGCCTGATACGACTTCAACCTGCCCCATTTTTCCAGCTAGCACTCATTATGAGGGTAAATGCAGCAAGACACACATGCCCAGAAACTGGAGGATTACAGACTCACAAGGGTGTAAGAACTAAACAGTATCTGCTAAATTTGAAAATGCATAGGTTCCAGATATCCATAGGTATCATCTGAACATCAAACCTATCGGTATCAGGGTCTCAGGCACTGTTGCTACTACACTCAGAACTGCCTGCTTCCAGACACTGCAAAAGTACCATTTTTTGGGGGGGCATCACTACTTCATATGACCCATTTCACTTGCTTTTATCCCTGATAGTTCAGGCATTGGATCACTATTCCCTAATGATTCTCTTAATTCACAAAAACCTTAATAATGTAACAGCATGGGTGACAACAAGAAAGGAAAAACACCCAGACAGAATAAAGCTAAGGATGAGTTCAACAGCATCCAGAGAACTTGTAGCATACCGAAAGCTGCAGGAAACTAGTACAATCTCCAACTTAATTCTGAACACTGGAATTCCCTGCTAAACTTCATCATCAGTTCCCAACAGTGGTTTTAGGGTTTGTTTCTGTAATTCAACCAGTGATTAAGTACATAACTGACTGACCATTTGTGACCTGATTTTGATCAGATCACAAATGATTAAGAACTCTGGGTTGGAATTATATCATAAAAATTGGGTTGGTAATCCATTTTTTTGATAGAGCTAATCACCTGATATGCAACCATCTGCTGCTCAAATGTGTGCTTGACTGCTTCATCTTCTGTGGCAGATGCAACAAGATCCTTCAACAATTGTTCTAAGCTGTCAGCAGCCGGCAACACGGATGTGACATCATCTGTAAGTTGTGAGACTCCATCCAGAAATGGTTGCTGCCCTCCCACCAGTACAAATGACATACCCATGACAATAAGCTCTAATGTGCATGTTCAACAAGACATATTCATGTGCTATCTTCATGAGCAATGAAACATTCTTAGTTCTTATGATGTATCTATCCATGCAAGAGTAGAGCACCAGGGTGTTTTTTTCGAATTTTGTGATGTAGCCCAGTGGCAACCATCCACAAGAGGAAAAAGCCAAATTTGGCTACAGGTCAGAGAGGACAGTAGATACTTTCTAGAATTCTGCTATGTTTTGGTGACCTCCAAGAATCCAGTGTCTAAATATGGCAACTTATATGTTTCTGCCCTCAGAATGTGGTGATCTAAAAGGCATTTAAAAGGAATCTTGCAACAGCCCCAAAAAAAAAAGTGCCATATAGATGCAAAATTTAGCACAAATTTTTTTGCTGTACAACACACTCCACAATAAGCATGAAGAAGGTAGCTCCAAAGGAGATGTACAACCCAAGATTCCACATTATGGGTTGATTGACCAGTGACCATCATTACAGCTCAGTTGACTATGATACACTGGTCAACAAGGTCAAGAGCTCTGATCATTGGTTGGGCATTTTGGCTTCATGCCAAATGCAACAAGTCTCTTACCAGCTCTTTCCGGTACAGAGAGTGTAAGAGGCATGCAGAAATTGCAATAGACTCTGGGTGCCACTTTGAGAGGATGGGTGCAAACACACGAGCATCATTCTTTGCGAGCGTCTGGACTTCCTCTGCAAGGAGTGCCAATGGATGGACATTTTCCACTTCCAACTTCTCATCAAGTGCCTCCAATAGCTGCAAGACCCCCTCCAATCAAGAATATATGTTAGGTTACTTGCTCACACCCAAAATATCCACTACTCCACTGTCAACTTCTTACCTAACTGAAAACTATACCCACAATAGAACCCATTTGAGATATGCTTCTCTGCCCCAAAGCATATAGGTGTGAGGTTAGGGATGTCCACCAAAACAAAAAATTTCAAGGGAGAAGAATGCCATGATACAGGAATTGTGATTTCTAGAGAACTGTGTGAAGTTCCTGAAATGTTTTTTCACATAAGCAGACATAACCCTTCCTACACATAACAACCATTGTGTACTACAGTGCCCAGATTTAGAGAAATTTGTGACTGGACTCACCCTGTCGTAAGCAAACTTGATGGAAGACCGGATATAGTCCTCAGCCTGCTTAGCAACCACAGCCATCTCTGCCACTGATGTTATTCTTGTTACCTGTTCAACATCAACCCACAGCATGCATGTGTTACCTGTATCATGTGAGAAAGTTGAAGGGTACGGAAACTATGAAATGCCAAAAAAAAAAGATCCCATCTTCAGGAGGTCTGCATCATATATGCCAATCAAATTGGGTTTTCATGTCTTTCCATGTGACTTTCCATACCAAGGATAGGTTTGGATGGCATGGATCCAAAAAGGTAAGTACTAACCTAATAAACCCATAACAGAACTCCCAGTATATAGGAGACAGCACTCACAGGAAAGATGAGCAATGATAAAAATTAAGGGTCTAAATACATACCCCAGCTTGCTCACTCTCATCTGCTATGAGTCGACCTGAAACCATTGCCAGCATGACAAGAACCTCCATCTTCTGTGGTGACTGTATTATCAAGACAGTTTCCGAAAGTCAGATTCAAAGTCAAGGGTGCAAACTGCCTCCCTTCCCCACAATCATTTGCAACAGGAATAACTCCATATGATGAGATGCACATAATGTTCCAACTACAACACTCCAACATCATCTATTTATGACTAACATGTGGAGCAAAATTCTAAACTTCAGCAACATTGGGTCCACAATGGGAAGGGATATGTCTCATATATACATCCAGGAAATGCAAGTGGTAGTCTTCAAGCTGCTTGTCCACCCATGATTTTATTGGGGTGAGCACTGACTGCACATAAGAAAGTTCCTGGGGGCCCTCAAGTCCCTCCACTGTGGACCGCAGTCCTTTCATGTAGAACCGCTCTTGGGTACTGCGTTGACCATCAGATGCAATTCTCTTCATCTGGTGCATCGCATGCTGCAGGAGAGCGAGCTCCCCTGTCAAAACATACTGCAAAATGAACATGTCAGCAGCTCAGCACATACATCAAAGAGAAAGTAGGAACAGCTACTTTTACAGTTCCAGCTCTGGCTCATTCCTAGCCCTCCTGTGGCTAAGTTAACCCTCTCTGCAATCACAGAGACTTCTAGCAATTCTGCTAATCATCTGGTGGAGTTGTATACATACATGCTACTAACCTGACGGAAAAGGACCCAGGTGTAACAGATATCATGTATTGTCTGTGTAACTCCCAAAATGCGCCACGTTGACTTGAGCATCTCCAGAATTTCTTCAACCTCCTGAGATGATGACATCACTGATAACCACATTCAGATCCAGCATCCAAATGCGAATCTGGGCCAAAAACCTCACCTGGATATTACTGGGAAGTACTTGCCAAATGCCCTTGCCTACGACTACATGAAGCTATCTTGGGTTTGTGGCCCCATCACTGCTTGCAATGCAACAATGGATTCAACTACCCATTAGACTACGGATTGCCATTCTTGTAGATTTAGAAAAAGAAGATTCAACAAAAGGAAAAAAGTGGAACAGCTGAGTACAAGTACCTCCACAAGATGGCTTTCATCGAGGATGTCGAATACACTCATTAGCAGCTTTTCATAGACTCGCACATTCAAATGGTAGCCATCCACCCAATGGCAAACCTCACCTGTATGATCTCCACGCCCTGCCCTCTCTGCAAGTGCTGTTGCCACTACTCGAATGGCCTTTAAGCTCTCAGCATGCTGAGCGGGACCTGCAGGGGATGGGAGTGTCTGGAACAAATTGCCAGAACACCCTTCACAAGGTAAGAATCTCTGACATCTACAGATATTCAGATATTTGTGATTGAGATAGGTGAGATACACAGAATGTCAACTACATATACATGTGTAGAATTTTTGATGCTACAGATTTGCTCACAAATAAAAGAAGAAAGACAGAACTTACCTCTGCTTCTTCAAGCTTAGAGATCAAGCCCCGGAGTTCCACAGCAGAGCGGTCTGAGGGGTCAAGTGCTTGGGATGGATGATTTAACAATCCCTCCAACAAAAGATTAATCTGCAATGAAGAAAAGGCATTTTTTCCCCTTAACAAATAAAGACATAAAACATCAGACTATTCTTTGTTTTGTTTATTGATTTTTTGGAAAGTATTGTGAACTGTGCCAAAGAGGAGGGGAAAAAATAAGTCCAAATAAACTGGAGAAAACTTGAGAGTTGGGTCTCTTACCTGCCGTTTCTCCCATCGGATGAATAGCTTCTTGTCTGTGAACTCCGTACGAGCAACCCAGCACAGAAGCTCCAAAGGCACAAGCAGTGTGTCCATACGTTTCCCAACTCTTGAAGCTGATGCATGCAACAATGCTTCTCGAGTCCGCCGATCTGAGGCTCCTGAAATCTACAAAGTACCCCACACCCTAAGAAGATTGAAAAGATGCTAATCTGAGAAATGGTTCAGGTCCAGAGTCAGCTAGTTTGAAGTTCCAAGCACGGACCAAGACACCCATTAGTCCTCAGGGGATTGTTATCCTTCAGAACTAGTACATCTGCTGAGAAGCCCTACTTAGTTATACCCAGGGAACACATGTGTGGAACAGGCAAAGTGGTTGACTAGAGGGTTGTGGCTCCCTCAGAAGAGTGGGTTTCTCCTCACTTGTACAGATGGAAAATAGTCTAATCAACAGGAGGAGGGAGCCAGTATGAGAAAATTGGCAACTGAAAGAAATCGCATGCATACCTCTAACTGTGTGCGCATGGTTTCCATAAGGCCTGCAAGCCCAGGGGCACGTGTCGGTTGTGGTTGGTACTTGTCAGTCTTGCTTCTTGAGAATTTTTGGGCCAACTTTGATTTCTTCTCCTCTTTCTTTTCCTTGGTTGGCAAGATCAGACCCCTGGAAAGATGCAAGGGAGAAAGTTAGATACCTTGCTCTGTGATTAATAATCCCATGATCCAGCCATCTGCTGCCAAAAAAGCCTCTCTCTCTGTGACCCCATTGCATTGACCATGGGCATTATTCCCCAGGAAAACCCAGTCTGACTACAAAATCCAGAAACCCATTGAAGCTTTGAGCTTGGAACATGATGAGCATCTCAGTACTCAAATACATATCTGGAAACCATATGGCTTCTAAGCACACTACTTGATTCACTTGCTTTGCCCCTTCTAGTCTCTTCTCCTTCAACACTTGTAGTCTCCTAACAGGGGGTTGTAAGAACCATAACAATAAGGGAGGAGAGACAACCATACCCAGCAGCTCCCACAGAAACCAAGAGAACTTCATAGGCTGTTTCCCGTAGATCGTCGTCTGATAGCCCTGCAGAACAGCATAGAGGAAGGGAAAGTCTCAAATCATGTGTTCCCAAAGACCCTTATGTTCAGAACCCTGAGAAGCATTACCCATGAACCTTTGTACCAGAAACCCTAACCTTGACCAACCACACAACTGAATGTATACAATATGGTACAGCTATGGAGAAAAGAGTCACCCATAACTGAAATTTGAAATTTGCACCTCAAAAGACTTGGCACCAAATGAAGTAAGTAAGCTGGCAACACAAAACTAGTCCACACATCATATATACTTTTGAACAGAGAAGGACTCAATATAACCTTCAAAGGACTACCTGTCTCAAAGGGTGGTAAGCTGAGGACAAAATTGCTGATATTGTTGTTGAGAGAAGATTTCCGGTGCTTTACGGCACTGTCATCCATGTCATCAAAATCATCAATCTCATCATCAATGTCCAAAGTTGCCTCAGGCGTTGAATGAAGTGATAGGCTCCTCTTGGAGACTGCAGAAAGTGGGGTCGATTGGACTGGAACAGCCTTGTTAGGGGGTATCCGATTTGGCACAGGGCCCGAAAAATCAGGGCGGGTGACTAGAAAGTAAACCTCTCCAAACCCATTCCCAGCCTGCATGATGAAAATGCAGTATTATATGAATACCCAACATAATATTTTCACTCTGTAAATAGAGGAGTGTTGTTTCCACCTATAAGTTGGTGGGTTGCCTCCCAGAAGTTGCTGAGGCAGCCCAAAGAACTACAGCTCTAGGCTGGTCACTGAAGAACTCACCAGCCAGCAGGGTCCAGGACTCTCAATAGTTACCATCACTTCTTCACTGAGGACAGAGAAGCCCTAAGGGTTCTAGAGTTGGCAATTGTATTGTGGGCATTTCCAAGACAAAACAGAACAACTTACAGAAGGTGGCAAGTTGAGATCATCATGATATCTTTTTATAGCCTCTGAGAGATCCAGTGCAACATCTGCACACAAAACAAAGAACACGTTAGGTGAATAATCTTGCAGCTTGGGAATTGTGCTTGCACAATCGCACACAAAACTTGCACCATGAAACAAGCAGGATTAGGAGCATCCACACACGGTAAGTTGCTATGTACAACAAGTCACATGTGGTTAAAATTGCACATGTGGGAAATGAACTACCTGATCAGTCTGATGATGTCTGATCGTCTAGTAGGGTGAACTTTCTGAATCAAATTTGTCCAAAGATTAAAAAGACCCACAACAATCAAACACTCACTTTATTGAAAGACCCACAACTGGTACAGAATAGGAGCCACTATTCTAAACTCTGAGATGTGAAGCTTTTCATCACCCAGCTACTGTCACTATGAAATATGAAACCCTAATCATCAATCATAGATAGTACTCCTTTGAGCAGACTTTCAAATGGGAGTTCAAAAAACCTAGAGTTCAAGGTTAAAGGGTAGATTCCTGAAATATATCTCCACAACTGAAAAAGACATCACATCAAAGAAAGGAAGATACTAAAACAGTGCTTGCTGGAATTACATGCTCAAAACTTGTCTTTCAAAAATTATAGCTGGATTGCCTACTAGTTTGTAGTTTGTAGTGTAGTTTGCAAAGTTTGTAAATCCAGAGTTTGCAAAAATACGCTACAAACTACAAACCTTTTTTTCATAATAATATAGCCGCTATTTACTCCTCACTGACTTCCTCAGCAGCAGCATCTGCCCAGTATATACCTCTCTACAGTAAGCTGGTTGAAGAATGCTGTGGGTGTAGAGAAGGAAATAAGAATCTGCTCAAGATTCAGGTGGCTGATGAAAACACACCCCGAAAAAAACAAAAATCAAATCTGCAGGCTTAATGAGAGTATCTGTCACATTTTCTTCTGTAAGTAACAGCAGCAGGAGGAGGAGGAGGAGGATCCAGCCATGGTATATTGGCTGGCATTGGAGAGATACTGGAAACACACAACCCCAAAACCATGAAGAAAAAGGCGCAAACAAAAAAGGGAGAAAAAAATATGAAGGAGAAGAGAGAGACACACACACACACACCACATTCATGAACATTTATTTCATATTACCAGAAGCAAATTGTACAAAAGCAAAAAAAGCACATAAGTTTTTCTCTGATGTGCATCCCAAATGATCATCTCAGAAATGTACTCCTGAGACAATGTAGGACAGGTGCTACCCAATAAATCACAGTTTGAATTACCCATACAACCTACATTGTTGTTCCCCCTTCCTTCCTTTGTTCTGCCAAGCAACTGCTCTTCTCTCATATTCACACACTGGCAGCGGGAGTTAGCCCAGAAATCTGTCAACTAGCTACAATCCGCAAATGGGTGCAATGGGTAGTGTTGAGATCCCAGAAACAGATATAAGAAAAACCCAGGAAAAAAAAAAAAAAGAGTTCTAAGCATATTTGACCAAGCAAGAAGTAGTTTTGCAAGGAAAAAAATAGAAGGATTTGCGTTAAGGGATCATGGAGGCAAAACAAAAGAATGGAAGCAAAAAGGTGAAAAAAAAAACTTCTGACTCACTTTTCCGAACACACTCCAAGATATAGTCGACGCTGATTTGGTCCAGGTCGATATCTTCGTACGAGACAGCACCCGGCGGCATCACCACCTTCTTGATCACGCTAGCAGCCAACAAAAAGTTGAGAAGCTCACGCCGATCTCGCCGATACCGTTGTAAAAGCTCCACATCAGTAAGTCGCTCCATTGCAAACACAAACCTCTCCTTGCCCAGTCCCTCCCCCCCCTCCCGGCCCCCCCAACCCACCCACCCGCACACCCGGGCGAATGCAGAACTAGTGCAACGACAACAACATCAAACACAACTACAAAGATACCAGCGGAGCAACAACAACGAGATCTTCTTCCTGTTGCCAAACAGCCCAAGACAGCGAAGAAGAGAAGGCAACCATGAAGCAGCAACAAAAGCTCCAGCTACAAAGACTCGATCGAGAGACGCTGGAGACGAGGAGACGACGACAGAAGAAGCAACCTTCCTTCTCTTCCCTGCGCACTCTTCTGTTTGCAGTGTAGCGTAGTTTGCAGCGTAGTTTGTAGTTTGCAGTTTGTAGCGTATTTTTTGCGTAGTTTTCAGCGTAGTTTGTAGTTCGCAGCGTTTGTGGCGTACTCTTTAGCGTATTTTAAAGCTTATCGCGTACTTTTCAGCCTGGTTTTAGCTTGTAGCGTATTTTACAGCGTAATTTGTAGCGTAGTGTAAACGCTTATTTTGAGGGGGTTTTTTTCTTTGCCTGGGTGTTTGTAATTTTTGGGTTTTTTTCATCGAGAGCACGAGTTTAGGGTTTACTTATTGCTTGCTTCTTTTTATTTATTGATTGATTTACCCCATTTTATTTGTTTTCTTTGGGGGGTGGGGGGAGTGTTAAAATTTCATCTGGCATTAGTTGCATACCTATCAAAACATTTCTGCTCTCCAATTCATCCCTTCTTATGGATGAATTTGCACACCAAAACATTTTATCCATTGGAGGGATGGATGGATGGATAGCTATGTGAAAGCGAAAAATCCATTAAGTCCTATACACATTAATGAATGGCGAATTCTATGGAGATGAAGTGAATAATACAATGAAAGAAGGAGGTAAAACGTTGGAAGATATGTCAAGGGTATGGATGATTATTTTGTGTGCATTTAAAAAAATTGATGTTATATGTACATAGTGTTGTTTTTTTTGGGGGCAAATTTTGGCATTGTAGCAACTAAAGTGCCGTCCAACTCATTCAAAGGTTTTTGGTTTTTTTCGTGTGTGGGGGGGGGGGGGGGGGGGGGGGGTCGCCACAG
>Ga0116231_10000571_pt1 | contig 66164 bp, 54 predicted proteins | sample S1TSphgellanicum_2_FD_89695 | JGI IMG/M metagenome (GOLD analysis project Ga0116231, IMG submission 89695) | Host-associated microbial communities from peat moss isolated from Minnesota, USA - S1T2_Fd - Sphagnum magellanicum MG | ecosystem: Host-associated > Plants > Peat moss > Unclassified... | reverse complement strand
ATTTGTTCCTTATTTTTTTTTTTTTTTTTTTTTTTTTTTTTTTTTTTTTTTTTTTTTTTTTTTGTTTTTGTTTTTTTTTTCTGTTAATTTGCCTTTTTTTTTTTTTTTTTTTTTTTTTTTCTTTTTTTTTTTTTTTTTTTTTTTTTTTTTTTTTTTTTGTTTTTTTTTTTTGTTTTTTGTGTGCGTCGCTCCGTGTTGGGGGGGGGGGGTGGGGGGGGGGGGTTGTTTTCTGTGTTAGTTAAACTGCCCGGACAGACGGACAGACAGACAGACATGTAACTTTAATATATAAGATAGATAGGGAAAAAGATAAATTGAAAAATATTTCTTGGAATTGATGGATTGTTGTTATTTAACCACTTAATCCATCCAAGGCTCAAAACAAATACAAAGGAAATAGACTTTGAGTGATATTTTCAAATATTCCAAGGTGGGCCACTTTAGCTTGCACGTGCGTTGCAAGTTAAGGTGAATCATTTACATCACATTGGGTTTTTTACAAAATGTATTTTATTCAAATGCCACAAGCATGTGATAAAGTCATCATGTGACAAAAAAAATTAAGGATTATGTTTGTCAATTTGAATAAGAATATATATATAATGATGAAATTAAATTAATATGTGCCAAACTTATAATAGTGAACTTTTAAAAGCATGGATTGCATGTGGTCCCAAATTTACATTCCATTCAAATGCAATTTTCATTTGAATTTTCAAATTTTGGAGTGTGAAGAACCTCTCCCTCATTTTTATTATTTAATTTAAACACTTCAAACCCAAAGCAAGTGAAAATATTTTATAGTCATCAGAAAATACCTTCACCCCATACATTTTGTTGGATAACTCATAGGTAATTAGCCCAACATGGTTGTTAATGTTCCTAGAAAAAACATAATATAGCAATTCTTGATAACAAATATGTTAGCATTTCTAATATCTTTGAGAATAAATTTGGGCTAGAGATCACAAACAAGTTGTTTCCTATTGAATGTAGGTGCAATAAAAGGGTGGTATCCTAATAGAAAATTGTTCTAGGGTGTTTGCAAATTAAGACATAGTTCATTTTGAGTAAATATAACATTCCAAATAATCCATATTTTAACATAAAAATGCAAAAACACTGAAACCCCAATGCTAAGTGAAGATTCTATTGTGATTAATGAATCAATAAAAATGAATGAACAAAAGCCCAACTAAACATACATGTTAAAATGAAAAAAACATCAATTCAACAAAAATGACCAAGATAGGGACATTTGAAAATAAAGTCCAAATTTGGTCATTCAAAAGTTCATAACTATTTGTTGGTTAATGTTTTTTTTTCTATCATGTATCATATATTGATTCCTCATAAAACATTTTGAGATGAAATAATAGATTTTTTTTTTTCCAAATCTACAATAATATTTTGAACTTTTGAATAATGTAGTTATGGTGGAGTGGTGATTGACAAATTAAGATAGATGAAGTTCCAAAACTAAAATGGTTGTTATTTAGAAGCACTTGCAAGCACAAAACTTTTTGAATAACATAAAGAAATTCACATACATGACATGTCCAAGAGAGTTACTGTGGGATTCACATTGACTCAACCAAAATATGGCCTCAAAAGATTCATGTGAATTAGAACATTGAAGTAAGTGGTAAAGTTTTGGAAGGTCAAAATTGGGAAACCATGTTTTGATCTAGAAATGTTCATTACAACCTATCCATTTCACCAACAACCTCACCCATTTTTTTCCATGAAGACATTTGTATGGGAAACTTAGTTGTTGATCTAATATGTCCTACCAAGATTAATGATATTGGTTAATATAAGACAAATTTAATCAACCCTTGCCATAATGCCATGGGGCACCAAAGAAGCAAAACATAATGAAAATGATGGAGTTAACTCATGGTTGGATCCAACTAAGGAAAAGTTATATGGAATACCTTCATAAACTAATGTCCATCATTTAAAGGTCAATGAACTGCCAAACTTGAATTGAAGTGCACACGAGCTGTTTGTTTGGCCTTTCCACTTTCACCAAACCTAAGCGAACAAGGTTGTTGATTGTTTTTGCCTTGTCCATTGTCACCAAGACATACAAATATTTTTTAATGTTGTTATAAATGATGATGACTTGAAATTTTATCCTACATCTTGTATTCCATATCATATTTGATAACATGAACTACAATTTCAGATTACATTCACTTCAAACAACCAAGAATGCAACTTAAAAAGATTGAAGGCACTACACAACCCTAGCATCAAACCTTGCCAACATGTTAAAAGCAAGGGATATTTTATAAATAAGATGGAAAATCATGGAGAACAAAAGAAAGATGACTAGTTACAAAAATATTTGTTTGAAAAGTTGTTCTTAAACTCCACCTTGCCATCATACAAGGTGAGGAAGCTTGGTTCAAAAGCTTTGATGTCAACATTGAACTCACATAATTGTCATAACCTATGGTATCTCCCACTGGAAAAAATCTTGTCCTTTGCAACCAAGAAATCAATGATTATATGTTTGAAATGACTAGTAATTGACTATAATAATAGGATATTACTTCAAATCTTATGTGTAAAAGGTTGTAGTCATATATTAATGGTGCATAATGACTAGTAGACGATGACATGGTAACATGAAGGTTGATGTCATTTTTTCATTACAAGTTTTCATCCATATGGCATCCACGATTGATGACAAAATGATGTGGATGTCCAAAATATCATATGAAAATGTGGCTAAAATAAAATCATTTCAAATATAAGTAAAGAATGACTATGCAAATAACATAAACAAAATAATGTGTCATTAGATACATAAAATGATCATAAAATTACTTCATAATGCTTAAAAATGACTATCAATATAAGTTCACACATAAGGAATTACAACATGTAAGGATACATATAAGTAATATAAAAACTTTAATTATATATTTCTTGAATATACTTGATATATGATCCATTTAAAAATATTCTATATGTGTAAATTAACTATCACACATTGAAATAAATTTTAATGATAAAAATGATATATTAAAAATATTTAAGTTAAATTTATAAATCAACTTAATATGATTAACATATATATATATATATATATATATATATATATATATATAATTGATTTATGATCCATTTATAAATATTTTATGTGGATAAATTTTATGGAGTCATATGTCTAAATTAAAAGTTATTAATAAAATTATGATATATTGGAAAAAGAAAATGTATAATATAACTTCATAAATAAAATGAAGGTTTAAGATATGAAAAAATAAAATAAAATCTTGTAGTACCCACAAAGGGTTTTCCATCTACAAATCATGTGTTTGAAGTTTTTTTTTCCAAAAAATGGTCATTGAAATATTATTCAATAATAAAATTCAAATATTTTTCTTTTGAAATGAATTCACACACACACACACACGCACGCACACATGTGCGTGCGTGCGTGCGTGTGTATTATTGAAGGAAATTTATGAATAAATTTTTTATTTTTTCATTTGGACAATTTATCAATAAAATGTGAATCATCAAATTTGAAGTTGTGTGTAATGTTTAAATGAAGTATGGTATAAATAAAATAAACACTAAATTTTTTTCACAACAATTGATGTGGCTTGTGGTAAAGGAGTTTAATACCATCCTTGGGGGCCAAGGATCAAACTTCACAGATGACATTGTTATAATCAATAATGGAATATTGATTGAATATTCCATACTTAATTGGATTACCTAGGTTAGATGCTTACCTGGGTAGATTAAATGGTCTATTTAACCATATAATCTAGTTTTTAACCTAGTTTAAGTGGTGACATGTGTCAACAATTGATAGGATGAAAATAATGAAATTAGAAATAATGAAAATAAAAATCTATCTTAATATTTACATGATAATTATAGCAATTATTATAATTTATAATAATCATAATAAATTACGTAATGATTAAACTATGACTAATGAATGAAATGTGTAGATTAGAAAAGGTTTAGGTACACTTTCATATATATATGAAAAATTTTAAACATAAAATAAAATAATAAATATTTTTACTTTGTTCATAATATAATATAATATAATATAATACAAATTTATAGTAAAATTAAATTTATATTTTAATTTCACAATTATATAAATTTGTAATGTTTTAAATTTTAAAATCTAAAAAAACTTACATCAATTTAAAAATTTTATTTCAAAACTTTTAATGGAAATGGGTGAAAGCATGGTAAAATATGCCAAAAAGTAGTAACACATGCAATCATAGTCACATTTATGGCATAAACATGAAAAAACTATTCAAAACTTTTAAAACTTTCATTATGAAACAATGGTGCACTCCATTGAATTTACAGTAAGTTGCACATAAAATGTGAGGAATTTTCATATAAAAAAAATGGGTGAAAAGTATGTTCTAAACTAGTTGGGTTTTCAAAATTTTCAACATACTTTTATATGATAACTTTGATAAATTATGATTATGATATGAATTTTCTTAAAACACATTGACACATATTAATGCTCTATCCATTTGAAAGTACAAAAAATTCAATTACAATTGTACTTTCATCATACTTTCATATACTTGTAGTGAGAACATGACACCTACTTTCATATACTTTACACAAGAACATGACACCTACTTTCGTATACTTGTATTTCTAAAAATGTACTTAAATGCATATTAAAACATGCAATTATTCAATATTATGCAATGGAGTCAAAGATCTTCCTCTTATTGATCATTAAAATAAAAAATATTCATGAGTTCAATGTAGTAAATATTAGTTTATGAATATTTTCCACCAAAAATTTTTAATCCCTCATTGGCATACTTTACCATGCTTTCACCCAAATAAATATTTTTACATTCACCTACATGTCACATGTTTTATGAATTATCATTTCTTTAGAAATGCTTGTATAGGATAATAATTCTTTTAGTGGAATGTGGGCTACCTCTAAATCTCAACAAGTTTTAAGGTCATTGATAAGCAACCACATTTGCTTGTTGTGTTGGCATGGTTGGTGGACAATGTTTTTAATAGTAGTTTTGAGTTTGGTGGTAATCCAATAAAAAATGGTGAAGTTTTTTGGAGATGTGATGCCCCTTTTGAACATTTCAATGATGAGTTTGAAGATGACAAGTGAATAGATCCAATGTTTAAAATCAACATGAACATTAACATTGGTGGCAAAAGACAAAGGTAATTTGTTTAGTTAAATATTCAATGTTTTGCATGATAATGATGGGTAGAATGGTTTGGTAGGTGCATATTTTATCCTATAATTATTTTTTTCTTACTTAAAATGAAACAAATTTAAATTCAATCACTCATTTCAACACTTACAATTTGTGGTTCAATTATTCAAAACTATTTTGGTAAATTATTTTTAGACAATTCCTTTTTACAACTACTATTTATTCTACTCAAATTTTATTTCCTTCTTCAAAACATAACCTGTGGTTAGAATACAATTAGATTATCAGAATGCCAAATCAAAATAGATACAAAATAAAATTCATGTTGCGTCATCGAATTCACATTTTTTTTTATTCAAAATTTAATCATATAAAAAATCTATAGTTTTAAAGGTAGAAATTTGAACTAAAACATGAAAAATTTGTGATTTCAAGTACCAATATAAATATGAAATCATATTGTGTCTACTTATCTAAATTTAATAGATTTCTAAGTCTTACTTTGTTTGTTAAAAAGAATAATCTTTCAAACACACACCATTTTTAGAACTACATCCTAAGTCACTTCCATCCAAAAGTAATTCAAAATCAAATGTTCAGTAGTCCTAATCCTATCTAATTCATTCACTGCCTTGTTTAATCCCTACCATTCTCCTAATCAATTTTACTTTGGTTGATCACTACTTGTGTCTAGGTAACATGGTTACATGGTATATGGTTGGTAAGGGATTGTTTATATGGACACCTTGTTGCACTAAAGTTTGCCCCTTGGATGTTGGGGCATCCTAAGGTGAATCAAAGTCATGTTTTCTGGAGATTTGCATTCACTTTTTGTGGTGACTTTTACTAGCTCTAATTCAATGCTAAGTTATAATGGTTTTGTTTGTGATAACTTTCATGGATGGTAGTTTTTGTTAGTTCCTTTTTCTAGGAGTATGTCATTTATGTTTTACTATTATATGTGTAGTTTGTCGCATTCGCTTGTTTATGTATGTTCTTTCCATCTCATTTTTTTCTTTACTTATGAAGGCCCTTTTGAATAAGGTGGGTGGTTACCTTTAATTGAAACATTTTGTGGGGTTTTCGTGTCCACATTAATAGACTTTGGAAAAAAACCAAAAACCAAATTATATTTCAAAGATTAATGATGTTGATCTTGGAAAAGATAAACTAACACTTGAAACTAACAATTGTCAAGTATGTTTGTTTCTCTCTCCCTATTATATTTTGAGGGTTCTTATGCATTCAACATGATGCTTCCATGGCATGAATCTTGAAGGTTCAATATCCTTGGTTGTTTACAATCCATTTGAAGAGTAGGCAACTATTTGCTTATTTGTGGTGAATTTTTTTTAAAAAATGATTTAGAGCTTGTGGTGATTGCAATATTTGAAGCACCGGATGTAATTCATGTATGTGGGTTGCTTCATGGAGATGTTGAGGCACATGATTTTTAATCTTGGTTGGGTACCTTGATGGATTTGATTAATTACTTGTGCTTAGTTTTAAAATTATGATTATTACTTTTAAGGAAATCCATATTTTGTTTTTGCAAGTTTGAAAGACCAAAGACTTGCAAGACCAAAATATGGACTCCTTCAGAAAAAAAATTCCCATTTTTGCAAGTCCAAAAGATAAAATTTTCCAAGGATTCCAATTTTTGGTCTTGCATTCAATTTTATTTTTTAGAATATTATTTTTAAGGAGTCTATTTTTTGGTCTTGTGAACTTGCAAGACCAAAAAAAAATTCATTCAAAACAAAATGGATTCTTTTTCATTTTTTTTTTCTTTTCAAGGTGTTCATTTTTTCATCTTGTGAACTCATAAGCCAAAAAAAAGTCTCCTTGAAAAGAAATCCACTTTTTGGACTTGCAAAATTATAATGTTATTTTTGAAAGAGTTTATTTTTTGGTATTGCAAACCTGCTAACACCCCAAAAATGACTCCTTGAAAAATAAATTCATTTTTTGGACTTGCAAAAATGGAACTTAATTGTTTTTGTCTTTTTTTCTTTCAAGGAGTCCATTTTTTTGGTCTTGCAAATTCATAAGATCAAAAAATGTGTTCCTTGAAAACAAAAACCTTCGGACTTGCAATTTCAAAAATGAATTATCGGTATTTTCAAGGTGTACATTTTTTGATTTTGTGAGTTTACAACACTAAAAAATGAACTCTTGAAAAAAAATGAAAAAATATTTTCATTTTTGCAAGTCCATAAATGAAAATTGTTTTTCAAGGAGTTTTTTTTGGTCTTGTGAACTCACAAGACCAAAAAAAGGACTCCCTAAGGGAAAAACAAAAGTTTCATTTTTTTTAACTTGCAAAAATGAACCAAGGTGACAAGTAGGATGATGATGAACAAAGTGACAAGTAGAAAAATGATGAAGAAGGTGATGAAGAGCAAGACTCACCAAAAGAAGAAGATTGCCATCACCATTCTAAAACCAAGGAATTGGTAATTTTATGGTTGTGTAATGAGAACAACCTTTTGTGTGCCTTTTGGATTTTGGCTTCTTGTGTTGTAGTAAAGTAAATATTCGTAAAAATCAAAGCATATGCACTTGTTGGCAAACATGGTGTAGTAGTGGGGGACGAACAAATGGTGGAAATTGCACAAGGTGTTAGTTACAAATTAATATTTGAAAATAAGATGAGACACATTGTGCAACAAGCTATACACATTCAATGTCATTAAAGTTGGTGGAATGTGAATTACGTGAGGCGTTGAGTTAAATATTCATAGTTGAAACTATGGTGAGAAAAATTACAAAACAAGTTGTACATATTCATTGAAGATTCAAGTCTTTTTTTGTGGTCATGTAGGGTGTGAAGATTGGTGCAATTCCACATGATTTGAAGGCAAAGCACCAAGGGTGTTCAAGGCATGATTTAGTAATGTTAGATTTTGGGGTTGACACAATTTATTTTAAGATTGAGCAATGAATAAATTTTGAATGCATTTAACTTCATGGCCAAACATTGCTTTAATGTAATGCCCCAAAACCTGAGAAATTGATTCTTAAAATACAAATCTCTTGGAGATTCATACTAAGTTGGATTTTTACAAGTTTTGAGGTGTTGGATTTAGTGTTTTGTTTTCCCCAATTTTGTAATGTTGCTTAAGTGGTGATCATCCATGTAAATACTTAACCAAATTTGGCAATATTCAAAATCTAAAAGTGAAAGTAAAGCAATCTTATGCACACTTTCATGTTTAGTTTCGTAGTGACAAATGTGGTCAAATTTTTTTTGGAGAAAAATTGGGAATTTTTGATAGAATATATCTTTTAAATTTTAAAAAAGAACATGACAAATGTTCACCACAAAAACAATTAGTGGTTGTAGTGAATGAGAAGGGAAAAGGTTAGAGTTTTCAAGGGTCTGGCAGTATTATTTGTGTGCCTTAAAGAACCTTTTATATATGCACCATTGTAAATGGCAAGTGCAAATAATTGAACCCATAAACGAAGCCTACGTCTTGTGCTATTAATTTGTAAAGACTACACATAATTTTCCCAGTATATTTAGAATATACATTTTGTAGTGTAATTTAGTGTTCACAAAGAGCCTAAACTTTTCATTTGAGGAGCAAACATTACAATTTCAAAATGTTCGTGTCTTTTGTTTTAAGTTTCTTTATATGTATAAAGTTCCTTCCTTTTCATTTTGCCTTCTTTCTGTTGTAGTCTTTATGTTGAATAAAACTCTAAGGCAATGATGGTATTACTGGAATTGAGCTCATGCTTCACAATCGCCTCAATTGGGCCCTTATTCTGGTAACACCCTCGTCTTCAAGCTTTACCCTACACTTGTGAAGTACAATGCCATTAACCTTTTAAATTAAATTAAAATTTTTTTTCCCTAGAAGTGTATTATTGTAAGCCTTCATTTGAAATTTACCAAATGAAGACAAGTTTGGATAATCGAGAATCCCCACTAGTGTTGGAATTAGGAATGGCAGGTGTTCCAAGAATTTTCAGGTGTTCTAAGAAAAGTAGGAAACAACTTGGACATTATTGGCCAATAATTAGGTACTTTAAATGCTAACTTAAGGTTTAGGGTTTTAGAGAATTGAATTCTTTTTTAGTTCGGTTTTGTTGGAGGTGTAAGCAGGTAGTTATAATAGAGTTATCTACAAAGTAACCCTGTCTTCACCATATCTTTGGGCCTCTTGTCACCCCCTATCCCAGGCCTCCTAAAAAGTGGCAATAGCTTGTCACAGTGCCACCTTGTGCCACTTCTAAGGTTACCTGGGTGCCACTGTTAAATTTTTTTTATAGAGCTGTTTGTAGTGTGTTCATGTGTTTGTGGCAGCTGGCGTGTGTATTTGTTGTGTCGAAAGATGTCAGCGAAGCATACGATGCCATTCTAGCTTTCCCATTGCTTGGAATATGGACTTACAATCACGGGGCACAACGTGAAGAAGGCGGTGTCGTGTGTTCAATGCAATTTCTACGTTTATGGTGGTCGAAGTGGTGATGATGTCGGCCGCAAGCGTATGCGAATAAAATTTATTTGCTTTTTTACGCCACCTTACTGCCCTGAACTCTATCGCAAACATATTGAGAAGCAACATGCGAAAGGATGGCTCGAATATCAAGGCTTATCTAAAGTTGAGAAGCAGATGTTCTCCGACCGACAGAAGAAGGCCACTATTAATTAGTTCTTTTGCATGGCCAATGATGTCCTAGAGATGATAATCGCATCCAAGATAGTCGATGAGCTGGTGGGGACCTCTATTGCCACCCTGGCGACGATGCTACAGATGGGGACGATTAGCCCATCTCAAAGGTGAACACAATGAGGCTCTTCCAACTCAATGAAGGCGGTGCGACACATTCTGTGACCATAAAAAATCTTTTGCACTTTTGGTTGGCAATCAATCACACATCCTCCAGTCTCTCCTTTCGGCAGATGTTTGTTGTTATTGAACAACATCACATCTGAACGAAGAATCCCAAATTGATGGGATTGAACGATCACATGGTCTCCTACTTCGTTTGTGTCCTAGTTGCTGTCGATCTGCAGATGATTTTCGAGATCTTGTCCCAACCACGTGTCTTCGCATTCTCCATTGCGGGTGACGGTTCCACCCACTACGAGTCCTCCAACTTCAACATTCGCATCCAAGTGGGTGTCAATGGTGTCCTCCACAACCTGCATTTTGTGATTGTCCCGTTTTATGGGCGTCATATTACGATCAACATCTTGGTGTTGATTGTGAAGATATTGGCTATCTTATTCCTGATGTGGCATGACAAATTGATCTCAGTGAGTAGAGATGGTGAAAACACCATGATTGGTCACCATGGTGCCCTCGTGACACAGCTTGAAAAGGAGGCGACCAATAATATCCTGCATGTGTGGTGCGCTCCTCATCAAATGGATATTGTCATTAAAAAGGTCACGAAGGCGATGATGGATGGTTTGTTCTACAAGATTGCACATGCTTTTTTGGTCCACCTACACGCCCAGCTGAACCTGATCATGGAGATGGATGGCGCAAAATGCCCCAAGGACATAACACGGTGGGTGGCATTTGGGAAGATGTTTAAATGGTTTCTCCATCATTGTCGTTGGTTGCTGTAATACATCGAAGAGAAGCAACCAATCCAAGCTTCGTTGCTAATGTGGTGGATCCTATGCACTGTGATCACCCCATTGTTCGAAACGATGCAGGTCATGTTCGCCAAGTTGCAATGTAAGGACGTGGTGATGTCTCAGCAGACGGTAGAAATCAAGGTGCTCATTAGTAATATCTGTATCAGCATCTCCATCTGCCATGACAACATGGACACATCCTACAACAAGCTGGACCATAACACATACATCAAGGTCGATGAATGGTGGATGACAATCGCCTCCATCAAAGGACATATTGAGGATCAGGGTAGTTGGGCTCGTGACGTGTTCAGTGTTTTATTCGCTGAAGATCAATATGCAGCAATTCACAACATTGTGGTTTTCTCTATGACCCTGGTCAATGAGTTGCGTCAGGTACAAGTTGAGCAAGACTCCAATAATGAGGCCGCCATGACGGAGTTGCCGTCGATAATGCCTGCCCAACTTGTTTATCTGCATCCAAGGGATTTCATTCATAACATCTTGGATCCACGTTGCGGCCATTTGTCAAGGTTTTGGTCACCTGGCGAGATTGAGGATGTGGAGTGAGATCACATGAAGTTGGTTAAGGACTATGGAGTCAAGATTGAACTAAAGCAAAACATCGACACACAAGATCGCACGACAATGTTCAATTGCGCCTAGGACTCGATGAGAGGAAGGTACCAGCATCCTGTCTAGTGACATCATTCGCGAATACACACTTCAGTTGAGTCAAATTTTTCCATTCTGAAATGGGAGAATAACTCGAATCGAAAGTCACTGACCAACCTTGGGCTCGAGGGCACGATTGCCTAACCAAAATTTGAGTTGTATTTGCCTTCTCACTACACATTACACATGGATGCCACCTTCAATTTGCCTGGTGTGCCACTTTTACGCTAAATGTGGCACAGGGTGGCAGATGCCACTGTTTAGGAGGCCTGCCCTATGCCCTCTTTCAGTGGTATCCGCAAAGTAAAGACATTTTATTAAATCTCATTATTTAATGCACAAAGGTCGAGACTAATTACAATACCGTAGTTGTACAGTTAGGAGCAATGAAAATGTATGCAGTAGCAGTGGAAGCGATCAGGAAAAAGGAAAGACAGGATGAAACTCAGTTTGGCACCAAAATTGATGGTTTTCTGAGTTTCATCCCCCATTGAAACTACTAATGCTAACGTACTCTTTTGCAGGTTTTTTTTTCAATCGCACCCTGTGTTTGACCAAACTCAGGGTTCTGGTGCTGGGTGTTTTCCTTACTTTACGGATAACTCTAATGTTTTCTCTTTGTGGAGAGAGGATTGGAGAAGCAGTGAGGACTGATGTGCATAAAAGCTTGAGTGTGTTCTGTGCTGAAGCAAATATTTGGTGAATGATGAGAGTCTGCTGTGTGCTGGGTTATAGGCTCAGGCATAGTTGCAGGCGGAGGAGAGATGGTGTGACAGAGGAAGGAGCATCTGGGAACTCCTGGTGTGTTACAACTTAGCCGGACTTTGTGTATTGTGTTTTCTTTGGGTGCTAAGTATGAAGGATACTGCATTCTGGGTTTATGGTGTGGGAGTACAATTGTAACGTAAACCTGGTTGATCAATGCTGAAAATGAGAGATGGGTGTCAGTTGAATGAGTCCTTTTGCGTTGTTGCAGCTCTGGTATCTGATGGTCATATCTCAATTCTGGCTGTAACAACATTCGAGTAGGTGGCGTGTGAACTCCTTTGTGCTTGTTACTTTGTGCCTGCATTGCAACAAATCACCCTGAAATTGTCAGGATTCATGCCTTCTTCTCTCATTTGTAATTTGGAAAAGCTCCATATAACCTCACATTGCCCAGCCTTGATGTATGTTGCAAAGCCATAGAGAACCATATAAAAATACGAATTTGTCAAGACTCAGGCCGCCTTCTCTTTTCTTGGGAAAGGATCCAGCTCTCACATTGCTCAGCCCTTGCTTGTGCTTGCAAGAACATTGCACCTGTATTGCAACAAAAAACGCTGAAACCGTGATTATTCATGCCTCCTTCTCTGACCTGCGATTTGGAAAAGCTCCATTTCATCTCACATTGTCCAGCCTCAGAATTAAGCTGTCTCCTCCATATCCAAGAAATTTTTTCTACTCTCTCCCTGCATCAACAATGGAAATTGTGGCTGCAAACCATCGAACTTCTTTGATCTTTGCAGGTTTTTCGTTTGATGTAAGTAATTGCCTGCTTAGCAGACGGAGACAACAGATTGTATGGAGAAGAACCTTCGGTTTGTCTCTACGACGATAGCAAATGATCTGAAAAAAGACTTTTGCTGACGTCTCTATATACTTTCGCGTCGCTTCTAGATTTTGCAAAGGGAGCTACAACGTAGTAATACAGGTGAGAGCTAACCAGGAACTGTGGCCTCTTGCTTCAAGAGCTTCACAAGAGCTTCAACATCAAGCGGGTGCTTCTTCATGCTTGCAATTGCTTCAAGTAATCACAAGAGCTTCAACTGCAAGCCGGGTGCTTCTTGCTTGCAATTGCTTCAAGTATTCACAAAGAAGCTGAATAGAATGAAAGAACTCTGAAGATTGTGAATAATGCTCAATTGAAGAAGAAGCCTGCTGGTTTGGAAAGTTTTTGCATCCTGCCTCCCGGTGTGCATTGAAAGCTATGGTTTAAAGGCTTGCAGACATCTTGGCCGTTTTGCGTGCGCCATAAATGAAATGCATGATGATGCTCTTCAATGTGCACAACGACCATGATGTATGCAATCCTTCCAACTCTTTCTTCAAAGCCTGCCTGCCCGATCCACACTTGAAGAAGAAGATCATCATCATCCTGCAGTAAATGTGCACATCAAACATTACGCAAATCTCTCTCTTCGCTCTCATCATTTTCCTGTTTGAATCTGCAGCAACGGACCTTTGCATTCAAAGGCCGCCGTCATCCGCGGCGGACTATGCGAGCCTGTCGTCTTCTGCAGTCGGACGGACACACGATCGGAGACCAGCCAGCGATCCGCCGAAGCGAGGGTGGCGAGCGCGTGCCGTTTGGAGTTTGGACCCTCGTCCTCTCCTTCTCTTCCACCTCCTCCCCGGCCATTCACCGAAAGCGTCTCACTAGGTACTACCTCCGTCATCGGTAAAACTCTGCTATCACCTGCATCCTGTCACGGCCCTCTGCGTCCCTGGCCAGGTTGACAGAGAGCCGGCCTTCCATTTCGTATATCTTTCACTCATCCTCTATCGTCACATGCGGCCTCATTGCTCCCACTCTCTATGTCAGATCCTGCCGCTGCGCTTTGCTTTTTTTCCGTGTCTCTCGTTCTCGCTTGCAGACAAAGCATTTCACTACTCCTTGTCCATTCCTCTTTGTGTCTGGAGTGTCAGTCTGGAGCTGGAGAGAACTGGCTACTTGTCACTTCTTTTTTTTCCTTTCTTGTCGTTTCTAGTCGGCAACAAGTTCATCTATTTGTTTCGTAGTTGCTCTCCAGGTTCGCCGTTTGTCAGTTTAGATTAGTGGTTCGGTAGTCTTCCTTCATCAGGAGTGCTCATTGCTGTCCTACTCGCGTCGGTCTTGCTCGTAGTCTTCGATAGTTTTGTTCACTGATATTCTCCATTCCAAGATTTTTCTCCAGGAAGAACAGCTTTCTTGTTTGCTTCTGAATTTGTTGTTTTCTCTTCTTCCACTGCTGTAACGTCCATAGTGTACATGCATTGTTGGGAGCTCCTCTTCTTTTCCTTCATTTGCATGTCTTCTGCTTCTTCTTTGGAATGCAAGAACGTTGAATCGTGTCTTCAGGCGTAGCGTAGCATCTGTCTACCTATTCCTTTGTATCCAACAACGGAAGGGGGATCTGGAAAGGGAAGAGGAGCCTCGCATGTCACAACAGACGGTGTTCAGAAACGTGCTTTGGCCCTGACAGAAGAGGAGAGCAGGAGTAACAACGGCTGCAAGAAAAGCGTAATGAAAGTCATGTTGTCAAGTTCGAGTGGCGAAACCCCGGAGGTGAGCCGCAGGGATACCAACGGCCATGTACAGCCGCCGCCACTGCTTGATCCTAGTCCCTTTCATGAATCCAATGGCGAAAGTGAGTCTGCATCCGAGACTGGATCGGCAGAAATCGAGTATGTTGTGTCGGAAGATCTCAAGGATTTAGCGGACGCAGATGTGCAACTGACGGTAACTATTACGGCCTCTTACTTGGTAGCCGTATAACAGCAGAGGTGATTAGCATTGGGTACACCATGGTTTTGTAAGAGTATGTACCTCCTGTTTCTGTGAGTTTTCCAAGCGATGGGTCGCCTCCTTCTGTTCAAGTAGATGATGCTGCAACTTTGGACTTCTTGAGTGTGCTTACACTACTAGCCTTATTATTATGTCTGGTTGGGCATGTGCAGACGTTGTTGGAAAGATTAGATTCAAAGGAGTGGCTTGTGGTCAGTGAGGCATTGACCCATACCCGGCAGCTTTCAATCTTTCATTCGGAGTTGTTGGTCCCTATTCTGTAAGTTCACATCATGCAGACTCTAAATGTACATCATCCAGGGCGCAAGTAAGGAGAGACATGTCTTGTAGTATACGGAGCACACAATTCCTTGCATCAAATGCAATACAACTTGAACTCTAGAATTGCATTTGATGCAAAAAAGCTGCAGTATAAGTTGTAGTTGCAGGTTTTTTGTCAAAACTATGCTGTGTCAGGTTCTAAAGAGTGCTAACTAGAGTGGTAAGGTCATGTTGTTCAGTGCGCATGCTTGTTCTTCTCACCAAGGTTGCTTTTAAATACCCTCTGATCTGGTTGCACTTCAAACAGAGATGCAGTAGTGGCTTTGGTTATCAAGTCTGTGAAAAACCCAAGAAGTGCTTTGTGCAAGACAGCACTCATGACATCAAAAGACATGTTCAAGGCCTACCAAGATCAGCTCCTTGATTTGTTGGACCCACTGGTAAAGAACCAGTCCTCTTTAGACTGTCTAGCTGCATGTGCTCAAGTTCTCTGCCAATAGGGCTCCATATCACCAGGATTCTTGCCATTTTGTCACAGTAGTAGCCAATACTTGGAGAGCAAGAACTGGTATTATTACCATTTTTTGTGTTACTGGCTGCAAGTTGTTACTGTGCAATCTGTTATCTTCTGTATGGGGTGGCCTCCTCTTGTACTTCATTCTTGGAGAATTAGCTCCTGTTCTTCAGCTTGTCTCAGATTCAGCACTTTTTCTACTCTGTCCAACAGATGTAATACTACTTGACAATGTTTTCAAGCAATCCACACTGAAGATTTGCTTCATTGTGGAAATCTGAAAATGGGTTGTGTTTCTTTGCAGTTGCTTCAGCTTCTGTTGAAGGCATCCCAGGACAAGCGTTTTGTGTGTGAAGAAGCAGAAAGAACTCTCATAGGCATGACAACATCAATTTCTCCTCAGCCCATGTTGCAGAAATTGCAGCCTTATGTCAGTCACCGTAACCCACGAGTGCGTGCTAAGGCAGCTGTGTGTGTGTATAAGTCTGTGTCAAGGCTGGTACGTCCCTTTGACATGTGTCAGTTTGCAATAATTGCTGGGAATCTTTGTTGCTCTACCCAAAAGTCAAAACCCAGTTGGTGTATGCCATAAGTTTACTGTGCTCCTTTGAGGCAGGACTTTTATTCTCAACATTCCTTTGGCATTAGCCTCTTGTGTTGTCAGCTGACAACATATCTGTGGAGACTCTTTGTTGTCCAGTTGATGAGTTGAGCAATATCTTTAACCAATCTGCTTCCAGAATTTGGTGTCTGCGTCATGCATTATATCCAGGCATCAGAGTTATTATTGTGCTGCAAAAATTCAAATATTGATAATCTTTCCTCAGGGAGTTGATGGAATCAAGCAGTATGGAATGGAGCTACTCATTCAGCTTGCAGCTGCACAATTGAATGACAGGCTACCAGAAGCACGTGAAGTTGCTCGAAAGCTTGTAGTAGACCTGTGCTCAGCATACCACAAATGTCCTCCTGATGCCCAGTCAATGACAGACTTTGAAGCTGCTGATTTGGATTTCAAGCAGCAAGACCCATGGGAACAGTTCTGCCTCAGCAAACTCTCGCCCATTATGGCACAAGCTGTGCTTCGAGTCACATGTATTGCTACTTGAGAAGAAAATACACAAGGCTGCTCATGGCAACACACACTTTTATAACGTCATATATACCAGAAGGTCAATTTAGAGAGAGAGGAAACACAGTTTGTGCACTGGAAAATTCTTGTTTCTGCTTTAGCAGTCTAGCATTGTATATTCTTCCATATTGCATTTTGCATTGATATTTGATATGCATAAAACATCTGTAAGAGTCAGAAAAGTTCAGGTTGAACACCTCTAAGAGGTCTTTGGTCCACAAATCTCAGGCAAGCTATCCCTGGGAAAGATAAGAGTCTCATTTGCACGTACTAGCAGAGTACAAACGTAGTACTTTGTGAGTCTCATTGCAAGTAGAAGCAGAGTATGCAAAACAAATGTACTACTCTGAGATTGTTATTCCAGGTAGCAGCAGAGTATGCAAATATAATACACTGAGAGTTGCAATGCAAATAAGTTAGCAGTAGAGTGTGTAACACATGCTTGTGATGCTGCTTTCTCATAAGGATTTCCAGAATTAAAAAATGGTCTGTAGATGTTCTGAGTTTTGAATTTGCATTGCAATGTTTCTGTTCTTCCTTGGGGATTTACTTCGCATATAATTCACATTCTAGCCTGTGAAAAGTTGCAATTCGCAGATCTTGGCATGAGAAGTAACCGTTAAATGTTATTATCACAGGAATCAGTGAATACGTTTGGTTCAAATTCATCCTATTTGCTTTTTAATTAAAAGCACATAGTTGTATCCCCTAAATATGACCTAACTAAATGTCATATGACATATAATCACTCAATGTTCCCACCAAATTTCCTTAATTGAATGTTTTTTAATTGAATAGAAATTTTCTTTCAATAATATTTAAGAAGTTTCAAGTTAGAACTTAGAGTCATTGACAAAATTGTCTTGTAATTAGTCTTACATTGTTAAAAACCTTATTCTAATGAATGATTTATCTCAAATTGATTTCCAGGTTTAGAGTTCACACTTGAAATCCAAATCTCTATTTAACTCTTGTATGTCACTTTGTAAATTGTTGGCCTTCCAATTTTATTTCATTTAAAATTTCCAAAATCTTTATTCATATTCAATTTGGACACCACATAATAAGATTGTCCAAAAAGGCAACTTGCAATAATTCAACAAGAAAATTCTCATCTAAGTTTCAATTACTACTCTCTTTCAATGATCAAACAAGTATATAAATAGTGTTCTTACTAAGAATTGGATTATGAGAATATAGATTTAAAATGTCTTAATCTTTTAAAATATATTAAAAAAAAACACTCTAGTACCTCATAGGATATTAAAAAAAATCTCTTTATCTCACTTGTTCCATAAAATTTACAAAGAGTAACATCCTCTAAGATTGGAATAGAGATACGATAATGGATTTGGTTATAAAGACTCTGAAAAAACCCAAGTGTTTGGTGCAAGATGGCACTAATAACATCAACAGACAATGTTCATGTGCAATTGAGATCTTGTTGGATACACTTCCCAGAACCAATGGCATGATGGCTGACATTATACACACAACACACATGCATTTGACTTCTAATTTCAACCCTGATGATGAGCATGGCATTTCTGCTCAGTTTGTTGTGTAATGCACTGAACTCTTTGTGCATTCAACAAACCAGACCCATTGCCACATGTTTGATCTGAAAACATTAGATTCTCTCATCCACATGTTGGCATTATTGTCGGTGGTTCCACCAATCTAATGAAGTCATGTAATCTGGTAATTAATCTTCATTTGAGGAGCAAAAGGATCTTTTCTGAATTACATTTTGAACCCACTCACAATGTGTTGGTCCCTGCAGTGGCATATGATCTATCTGAAACATGACCTACCTCGATATGTCTGGCTGCATTTGGTTCAGAAAACAAATGCACACGACACATGCTATATCATCGCCCAGCAGAGAGTTCAACTGCATCCATGTTGATGGTAGAATCCTCAATCCAATCAGAGAGAGCACGTGGCATGAGGTCACTCTCCTGGCCCTGCCTCACAAGCTCCACCTTCTGCCACTCCTCCCAACGCTCCGCCAGCCCATCACCTTCCAGCATGCGCACTACATCCACCATTCTGGGCCTCTCAGTTGGTGACATCTGTGTGCACAGCAATGCAACCTGCAACATGTCTCACTTTGCCAGCCCATCAGATCAACATCCTTGCAATTACTGGAAATAATTATAGCCAATGGCCAAAGGAAAATAAAAAGGAGTCATCTAAGCAAAAGGGGACGGCAAATATTGCATTCTTAAGGCTGTCTTGCACCTGAATCAACGCCTCAACTTCTTGATGGTCATATTGCTTTTGCAATTTTGAGTCCACCAGCTGGTCTAATTTATTCTCACGTTGCAATCGCTTCACCTGTTGATTCCACATAAATACTGTTATCAGTAAGTGTCCATAGTATAACACTCCAGATGTTAAGTAATCCTTGAATTAGCAGAATTCAAATGATACTTCAAGTTTCTTCTGACTGTTCTTGTTTCTTACCCAGTCCAGTAGCATGACATCATCATCATTGGCCAGACGCGTGAAATCGAATGCTCGTTCCCCAGTGATGAGCTCCAGCAGCATGATACCATAACCAAACACATCCGTCTTTTCTGAAGATTTTCCTGTTGACAGATACTCAGGAGCAATGTGGCCTGCAGTCCCCCGCACTAATGTCGTGACATGTGTGTTTTTGTAGTCCAGTAATTTTGCTAACCCAAAATCTCCAACAACCGCCTCAAACTCACTGTTGAGCAACACATTTGCAGCCTGCATCCATCGCCTCCTACATCAACCAAAGTCACACTGCACTTCGACAGTTGGGATCCAACTCAAAACCCCAACCTTGGTCATCTAATGTTGTGAACTTTTTCACAAGATCCCAGAGTATTCTGCTCATCTTTATCAGCTCCTCAGAATAAAGGGACAACAGAGAAAAGAATCTGAATGTTAGGACTTCAGGGTTTTAGTATTCAGTGCAACAGAGGACAAAGATATATTCTGGAAGAGAATCCCTTCCTCTGGAAGAAGAAGTGTATATCATGTGATGAATATCTGCAACACTAAATGCAACATGTGTTTGAACACACATAGTCTCTGATCGGAAGGGGAAAGAAGTAGGAGCACACATGACAGGGTTGGAGAATCAGAATCCATACAGACCTTCACATCACGGTGAATGATCTTGGGATCACAGTGCTCATGCAAATATGACAGCCCCCGCGCTGCGCCCAATGCTATGTGCTTACGTTTTGACCAATCCAGGGCTGGTGGAGCCCCATGAGTGTTCTCTGCATTCACACCAACACATGATTGTTTGATGATTGTTTTTCTACTAATCAGATTTAGAGATAAGTTATTGTGAAGCCATTAGAACATATCAGTTCCAGATTATCCAGGTACAGGTTTAGGGTTCTCTCTGTGATTAGAGCTGGGATAAAGAAAGAGAGAGAGAGAGAGACCATGAAGGCGGTCTGCCACACTGCCATTGGGCATGAAGGGATACACCAGAATTCGTTCTGATGGTGTCATGCAAAAGCCCTGCACAATGTTGCACACAACTATCAAGTCTCGACACTAGAAACTTCCTGGAACAAGAATGTCAAGGGAAGTAGTAGGTCTTCCCAATGTCCAAAGATATTATGTTGTATATGTGGGACAACAATGGGTTACCAGCAAGCGCAGCAAGTTCCGGTGCAGAGCCATGCTAATAATCTCCACTTCAGTTTGAAATGAGGCCTCCCCACCAGGTGTTTTCTCCTTATTGAGACGCTTCACAGCTACTTTGGTCCCATCAACCAGTGATCCCACATACACCTTTCCAAAGCCCCCTGCTCCAATCACATTTTTTGAGCTGAAGTTGTTGGTAGCTATTTGCATCTCACGAATCGAAAACTTCTTCATTTGTCCAAGGCTCGATTCAAGGTTATCCTCTGGTGCATATCCTGCAAGCCCAATTCCAGTAGGCTGACAATAAGGTATGAAAAAAACTGGAAAACCAAGGAAAAGGAATTGAGCTTTAGACCAACATGGTCGACAATCTTCATGGTCTAGGAGATTTGCAAAGCCTCCAAATATGTGACACTCAAATGATGGGCTGCTTATTTAGCTTTGTGGATTGCAAGACAAGTTGGGTTTGTATCAAGGGCATGTGAAAGAAGCATCTGGACAATAAAGCATACCTGAAACATCATAGAAGATTTCTTTCCCAGTGTGATACTGCCGGCGTCGATACCATACTAAACAGAGTGCAGGAAGGACTACTATGAGTAAGACTGCACCTACAACTCCCCCAGCTATAGCTCCAGTGGCAGTTGACCCTGTCACCCCCCAATTCCTCACATGGCCACATGCCATTCAGAATAATTAACCTCTTCACATCTACACCTTTCTGGTAGAAGTAAAACAGTGCAGAACAACACTTTCCCAAGGGAAAGTAGTAAGACATACTCACATATGTCTGGTCTCGTATATCTACAATGAATGAATTCTTAAAGCAGAAATGATACCATGTGCAGGAGAAGGGAAGGGCTGGTCTCCTGGACAAGGTTTCCCTATTGGAAGTCCACAGAGCTGTGGATTGCCTTGTGCCCTGCAGACAGCATTTGTTCACAATTTTCACCTTCAGATGCCTCCTTTCCTTGGACACTTTGTTCCTAGGAAATGTGAAGTCACATGATAATTACTAGCATGTTTACCAAGGAGTAGTGATAACTCAAAGCTTACAAAACTTGGGCACCCGTTGATGGAACTTGTCCACTGAGATTATTGAAAGCAACATCCCTGACCAATTTCAATCACTAGATATCAGTACAAACCTTGTCCAGATTTGTGCTTTATTGGTCTGCAAGATAGAACATCTCAAGCTTAACAAATGCTGTGCTTGTGGGCACTGAACAAACACTGACAAATGCATTTTTGTCATTGACATTGATGCTGGAGCACTAAGAACAGAAACATGTTTTTTGCACATTCAGGTGTACTTTACAAAGTTTTTAGAGATGTAATGTTGGAAATTGATGGAGGTATTTGTCCATTCAAGCTATTGTTGTTGAGTTTCCTGCCACCCAAGTCAATCTGTTAGTTCTCCATCAACAATCAATGTTCTTTGTCTTCTGTTCAAGCCAGCAGAATACGAAGAACATTATTCATGGATGTGCAAGCAACATTGTCATGTAAGCATATATGCATCAGCACGTGTTGGTTAAACTTACAGTAGTACTAGACTAGAGAGGTTCCCAATGGAAGCAGGGATCTGGCCCGTGAAATTGTTTCCATACAGGAAAAGACTTGTGAGCTGGGTCAGCTGGCCGATTGTTGCTGGAATTCCTCCGGATATACTGTTATTCTGAAGGTTCCTGTGAAATGACAACACCATGTAAACAATTACTCACACACACTACCAGTGAAACAAATACTAGTATGTTCAGGACACTCAGCTGAACTTCCCATGAGGCAAGTTTGGAGCAGAAAACCATTCATGCGATGATATTCTCCTTTAATATACTCTTTTCCTCAGCTTATGTTACTCCAACCCAATTCTTGGAACTTGGGGAAGCCTGTGAGTTCTGGAAGTCCTACAGGCTTTGCAGAAACAGCAGGTTGCCAATTTGTGGTGAAAGTGTCCCCAACAGTCCTTGACTCCCTAAGTTCCTGTGTCCAAGAAAACTCCCAGATCATTCAAACGTACAGAACTGAAAACAATTGATCTTCAGAAATCTGGATGGGTTGTGAAAGAATTTTGGTGAGTCAAGACATGATGAGGGAACTGAATTCAGATGGCCCAGCTAAGCAGCAATCTTCATTTTGGGATCTTCTGTATTCTCTGATGAACTGAGGGGGAGAAGAAACTCACAGATTTATAACATGGTTCTGAGAGTCACATGCAATATTGGTCCAGGTGCAGGGAGTCACCAAGGTTATATCCCAAGTTGAGAACACATTCCTTGGGTCAATCAGGCTTTCTTGCACTGCCTTCAATGCCATACCTGTGCAACAGATATGAAGACTGAGGGTCACCCAAAAAAATCAAGACTCCAAAATTCTCAAATCCAAACCAGCTTCCATCTCCACCAAAGTTTAGGGTTTCAATCTCTTCCACAAAGAAAGTCCCTCCCGTTTTGAGGAGGAGCTGCTTCCTGTCTAAAAAAAGTTGCAAATTCCCTGGCTTTTGGTATTCATTCCTGAAACAAAAAAATCAAGCTGAAGACCAACATCAGTTGGTGAGACTTCTTGTTGACAAGCTGATGTAGAGTAGATGCACTAGTAGCCCAGACTGCTTCTTGTTGCAGGCTCTGATTCTCCGGTAAATCTGTTGTGTGGTTTCTTTGGTTACAGCTGAAATCCAGGGCTTGTTTCTTGAGCTGGCATTCAAGATGGATGGGTGCAATAGGCCATAGCCAAGCTCTCTCTTCCACGAATTTCAAGGATTTCTTTTCAAGGATTTTCTTACTCAAGATTCTTATGCAAGAATCTGCACATCCTTTTTGCCATTGATCAGGACAAGTTGGTAGTCAAACTGAGGATGGGAAGAAGGGAAGAAAGGAGGGATCTGTTTCCGCATACCATCTGCATTTGTGGCTGCTATGTGAGGCATCAGCAGAAGCCATGGCAGGCACAACAACACCACAAAACCCTGCAGCATATCGGTTGATCTCGTCCCCCACCCTCTTGATCCAGCTCAAGAAAACAACATCTCAAGAAAACAAAACCGTAATCTTTCCCTGGATCTTTCAAATCCCGGAGAATCAGGAAACGAAGCGCTCTATAAACTCGGAACCAAATATGTGAGGAAGAAGAACCTCAAGAATCTACAACACAAAACAAAGCTTTTTGGTGGTTTGCTCAAAACCATTTCTGAAGAAGAAGAAGAAGAAGAAGAAGCTCTTTCCATGAAACTCAATCAAAACGAATGTTCTTCCTTTAGAATAAAGAAAACTATGTAACACCAAAGAAAGAAAAAACCTACAACAGTAACATCAATGGGTCCATCACATAGATACTTGGTCTTACGGACAAACTCAACCCAAATGCTAGCACCCCAACAAGCACCTGCAAACAGCATTACAAATTCATTCTGGAAGCAGCAGTAGCGGCCGCAGCCCATGTCAATTTGCACTCAACCTCATTTCTTGCTCCCTTCTTCCTCATCACCATCATCTTCCTTACTCCAATCATCACCATCAACCTCTTGGTCCCTTCTACATCACCATCATCTTCTTGCTCCCCACAAAACCATCACCATCTTGCTCCTTACTACTTCTTGTTGCTACTTCTTGTTGTTGCTTGCTTGCTTCTTAGTCCGTTTTGTTCCTCGAAGTTCTTTGTTTTACGTTTTCAAGTTTGAGACAAAATTTGGGAAGTTGGAAGACAAACACATCTGCTGCTGCAGCAGCAGCAGCAGCAAGTCAGTGAAAATTCTCCAACGTGTGGGCCAGTAGTAGTGTCTTGCTGCAGCAGCAGCAGCAGCAGCGGCAGCACTTTCTGGATTTTTGTTGTTTGTTCTTTGAACAAACCAAAAAAATAATGAGAATAATGGGCCAGACTGAACTTGAGCCCAAGTATTGCAAAACAAATGAAAAACAATTTGCTGACTTGTGTTGGAAAGGTGATAATTTCTTAGTCCTGTGGAATTTCACTCCACAAACTGCAGCAGTAGCTATTTCAAATTGCACATGTCCGTCTTTGTTGAAATTGAAATGTTGAAATAAAGACAAACAGTCTTTGACCCACATCAGTGAACCCCTTGTTTATTGGCTCTGGCCTTAAGTGGGGAAGAGGCTGCGCAATGAATGACATGTAGTTTGTTTTGTCTTTTTCTTTTAATTTTTTGGATCTATTCTTAAGGCAGAGAGACATTACGTTACTAGCTGTTTGTTTGTTGGCGTTGCCTACCAAGGCAAGGATATTGTATTTAGATTCATTATATAGTATAGTAGCTTAAGTGTATTTTGACACCCTAGGTAATAATAGGTCTATTTTTATATGAGGATTTTTGAAAGATGATATTTTGGCTTGTGTTGAAACTTGAGATTAGTTCTAGAGTTCTAATATCTTGAAGGATTTTGGTTTCTTTTGGAGGATTTTTTGAAGATTATATTTTTGCATGATGAAGTATTTGAATTCTCATAATTCTTCTTTTGCCTTAAGATGCTTGTTAATGTAAATGGCAAGGTCACAGTGTGACACACCCTTTGTTGTTTATTGTTTATTCCTTTGCACAAAATGACCCACCAATATTATACATGCACATAGTTGATATTATTGCAAGCAGTACAAAAGCTTCTTTTTTTTTCCCCCTTAATCTGCCCTTGTGATGGCGCCCATTACAAGCCCAGAATGTGCATAACAAGATTCAAAATGTTTTTGTGCAGCACCAAGATGTGTCTGGGCACCACCAAGGCACCTCTTGATCGGACAAAAGGGCAGTCAGGGAAAAAAAAGATGTAGACAGAACTTTTTGTACTGCCTGCAGATAAGGACAACGTATGTGCACATACTGTACCTACCACTTATGTTCGACAAATCTTGTCAAAATAATAATAATTTTGAAAAAAACAAGAGTCTGGCAGCCCCAATTTGAATATTTCAGAATTTTGACAATAACTATGGTAAGTCATCCATTAAGTTTCAAAGTTAATCTTGTGTTTTGAACTGGACCTTAAAGTTGAAGATTCTTGGCAAATTGTTCTTAGGATTTTTATTTTATTTTATTTTATTTTAAATTTTTTGGGCTCACCCTCTTAGGAATTAATTAGTGTTGAACATCGTATAATGTTGGGCAAAATGACAATACCAACAAAATAAAATAAAAGTAAAATAAAAAAATGAACTGGGTGCCAAGAATGCATTGGCGTGTAGCTCCGAGTGTTGTTGGCTGGTTGAACTGTCCTTTGTTGGGCTACAGAGGATTGGTACCTTCACCTTTTTGAGGGAGTTGTCACTGTGGCTACCTACACTGCAGTACCTTTGCACAGTACAAATTGGTATCTTGGTGGCTTCAGCACAAATTACATTATTTTTTTAAAATGCTAAAATTTTCAAATTTTATTTTTTCTTTAAGAACAATTTTGTTTTTGTGTGTGAAGGAAAAATGAAGAGTCTCTTAAAAATATTCTAAATGTTCTATTTTTCGAAATGGAATCTTCCTATTAATGAATTAATTATTTGGCAAACATGTGCTGAAGCTGCCCCTGTATACTATGGTATTTAGCCCAGAAAATATTAAATTAATAATCATGATTTAATCTTATTATCAAGGCAAGGGAGCAAATTTTTTTGTCTTCACATTTTGTTCTTGTTGTGTTTTGTTGATGCAACATTGTATTATTCAACAATATTACAAAAACAGTGTACAACATTTAACTTGTGTTAACTATGTGCAACATGAAACATGTGATAATGAAAATTTAGACATGTTTATTCAGTTATTTTCATTAAAAAATAATTATTATTTTCGTATTAAAACAATGGGTGTGAATTATGAACCATCAAAAACAAGTGGCCGGGTGTTAAAAAAAAGCCCAAGACAAGTGCATGGGTGTAGAGAAGGCCAAGGAAATAGTGAATTTGTAACTCTCTAGCCTTGTAGAATGTTGAGGGAAAAAAATGGTTACAAGTCACTAAAGTGGCTTTCTGAGGTAACAGGCCACTAAGTTGAAAAAGGTTTCAAAAGTGGCTTACTATCACCTTTGGAGCTCAATTTTTCAGAGATGCTATGAACCCAAGAGAACCCAAGGGGAAGGGGTACTGTGTGGCCCAGTGACCCTAGCAAGTAGTGTCCCCATTGAGAATTTTTTAACAGATAGGGTGGCAAGTGACATAGGAGTGTTATAGTTGAAGTTGAGAAACTCCCAATGTAGGTAATCCCCATTATATGACCATCATATTAAATTATTAAATATTTACTTAATTTCATTCTCAGTTTTATTAAAATAACAATGACATATAGAAATATTTTACATTATTTAAATTTTAATAAAAAATGCAAAAAGATTGGTTTAAAAAATGTACCTAAAACATAATTACAATTAATTTCTACTTTGATCGTATCAAAATTTGTATCACTTCCAAGAACAACACTTATATATATTTACAAATACCCATCATACACAAAAGTTGAGATGTTAAATACATTAATTCAAAACCACCATTACTTCGTATAAAATTAATCAACAAATCAAGAATTTTGGGTTTTCGTCCAATATATATGTATATTTTTAAATCTATTGCATTTGAAGAAGTAAAATTAAAAAAATATTTTGAATTACATGCACATGATCGTAAATTATATTTTATGTATCAACATTTTGGAAAGATCACCTTGCTTTCATTATTTATAAAAATAATAAATTAGTATGATTTACAAATTTTCACTCTATTATATGTAGAGAAGCCTCCTTTAGCATTTTATTATAGAGAATATCATTTTGTGATGAAAAAGATTTGTTTTCAGAAAATAATCTTGAATTTTCATATGTACATGAATGTCAAATGAGAGGATTTATAAATGACATTGAATCTTTACATGTATTTGATACAATATGTTTATTGAAATTTTTTTGAAAATAAAAAACAAACACAACTTTTTCAAATGTTTTAAAAAAACTACCCATATTTGGATCCACTTTCAAAACATGATGAAATAATGTTCACATATGAATTAAATGGAAATGAAAGTCTGTCAAATGCTACAAAATACATTCGACATGATTTCAAAGATGAAATATAAAATTATGTGCTTAATTGTGATCAACTAAAGATGTTGAACATTCTAATTGAACAATTAGTAAGATTGCATATATTAGAAACAACACCTGAAAGTGGGAAAACATTCTTTTAAAAAATCACACATTATCTTCAAAATGCAAGATAAAATTGTGCTATTAACAATGACCATTCAAACTAGCAGTTTACGATTATCACAATATGCTTGCATTGTACATATTCAATTTAAAATACCAATATGTGTTTATCTTAATGTTTTGTCACAATCAAGTGATCAATTACAAAATTTCTTAAAGCATGCACATTATTATTGATGAAATGCCAATGATGACTAATACCATGCTCTTTGCAACATAACAATGTTTGAAACAAGCTCAAAGTAATGCAAATTCATTTACAAATGTGTGAGTATTATTAGTAGATGATTTAGCACAATTACTTACAATATGTAAACATTCTCCTAAAATTTTGTTGTAAAACTTGTGATATTTAAATGAGTCCATGTTGATCAATGGCAATGCATCATACTTCAACTAGTTCTATTAGACATACTATAGATCTTATTTATCTTGAGTTTAAAAAACTCCATTCATGTTAAACAACTCACACAAAATGAAATTAATCACATTGTTATATTTCAGATATCAATTTATTATCAAAAATTGATTGTAATACAACTATTTTATGCTCACATCAATGATTTATTGATAAATAAAATATTTTCTGCCAATGAATTTTTTTTATGTAACAATGAAAAGTAATGGTATGAGCATTGAAAATGCAAAAACTTGGTTCTATGATCCAAAGTTTAATCATAAAATATGTAGCTATGGGAGTCGATATAATGCTTACATAAAATATGAACATTTTAAAGGGAGCCATTGCCAAGATAACATCTCTTGAATTGGACAATAACAAAATGGTTACAAGTATTACTATACAAATGAGTGAAAGCCTAGGATTCTTCATAAGAATGCTGTTACAACACATTCAACTTACATCTTTAATTTTTCTTTTGGATAGACTTTTAATTTCCTTTCCTTTTAAAAAACACTGAAAATGAGAAAAAATTAAAAATCACTGATTCTGGAAGAAGTGATAGTGTACTGTATCCTTAACAATATACCGGATGGAACCAATTGCACCCAAAATGGCTACCAATGTGTACAAGACTACGATCCCTATGTTGAATGCCCAGAAAATTGGACTTTTGGGCCTCTTGACTCGGAGGAAAGCAAGTATTGGGAAAATGAAGTCAAGAGGTGTGAACCCAATGGCTCCACAGAGTGCCACAAAGTCACCAAAAAATGGCATGGCAGCAGCAATCAGGGTGACCAGTGCTGTGTATATTGAGGTTACCAGTAGCCGGGCCAAGCTGTTGTAAAGTGACCACCGGTGTTGCTTTGGGTTCAAGAGCTGGAACTCAAAATACTGGTAAGTTGGTCGACAGTAGATCTGTGAAATGAAATGAGATTCATAAATGTAACAATCAAGATCTAAGAAAAATGTATGCATGATAAATTTTCTAGGACTTTCCTGAAATCCTAAACTTCTTGTCAATTTGGCTGTTATTGAATTCTTCACTACTAATTTCCTCAACAGCATCCTCCTCAAATATTATGTTCTGTTGTTGTGGTGGGCAAAAGAGATCATCAGAACATATCTACGAAACTGCAGAAAAATCTCTGCAACAACAATTTTGAAAGTAACATGACAACTGAGTGCAATCATAACCTCATGAGAGTCGCTCACAAAGTGTCAGATCATTGTCATCTTGTGTTGCGATGAACTGCCATGATGACTAACTACCAACTGACTTCATCAACTCCTGATAAATTTTTGGGTGTGGATAAATATACGATAATATGCCGAAAATGTGTTTCCTTAGTTTTTCTGTTGCATTTCCAGAAGCAATGGGGGTGCGAGGGGGGGGGGGAGAAGATTCAGTTATGATGTTGGCTAGCACTGACAGAAAACCATGCACAAGAGATGTTGATTTATTGGGAATGTGATAATGGGTTATACGCTTATAGCACACCTGAAAGCAACCTGCCACCTGAATAACAGCAAAGACATTGGCCATAGTGATGGCCCAGTTGGGACCGCTGAAGGAGTTGACAACATATGCTTGTACAGCAAAGCCAAAAGCCCAGTATCCCAGAAATGCAACTAGCCAGTATGTGGTTGTGATCACAGAGTATGCCAAGCATATTCCTTTGTACATATTCTTCTTTGCTGGCTCCCGGATTGTTGCCTGTGGCATTACAGTACGTGTCAAAGATAATCCAACTTTTTTCTAAATTCTAAACTCTGAAATTCACAACCATAATTGATAACACAAAAGAAAGACACTCTTCAGTTTCAAAGGTAACTCAGATCTTTAGGCTTTGAGATTGGCATTTTCTGTACCTGTATTTCTGGAAGCATTGCATCACCAAAGGAGAAAGCTATTGTGCCTAGTGCAAGGAAAATCCCAAACACTTTATTACTTGGTGTTCCATGCACTCCATAGTCTGTAGGCCCATCTTTATTCTGCCCTGTACACCACCCACAAATTATCATACCACAATAGAATCCCAAGATTTCAAAGAGGCTGATGGTCAGTTTGACTTCACCACTGTTGGTGACTTGAACATTCAGATCCAATTGTGCACTTGTAAAACCTACCATTTTAAAACATTTGCTTCAAAGCAAGATCACATCCTGAGGTTATTAACTTTTGCACTCACAATTGGCAATGCACATATGCTTAGAAGCCAGCAATTTTGAAAGTTCACCTTTTGGTACATATTGTGGGCTAATCATCAACTTCCCGACCTTTGGTCATGGGGACTGAAACATGATGAGTGCCAAAGGGACACACCGTCAGACCCAAGAGTCACAAACTTGAGCTCAAATGTAGAGAGGGTGAACAGGTGATACCTGCATGAATCAAGAGCCCCATAACAACAATGGTGAAGGCCACTGTGCAGAATGTGCAGAGGGCATTGAACCACCGCAATGAATGGATGTCAGGTAGTTGTGACAGTACAAGTTGTGCAACCCCAAAGATGATGATAAACTCCTGTAGTGTTACCTTTGACGGGTCTGAGGTATTATATGTCACAAAGATTGCCTGCATCATATGCACCCAACAAATCAGGTCACTATACACATAAAATGTCCACCAAAAGAGTGTCGTCTTTAAAAGAAGAAAACAGTCCTATCTTTGGTTGCAGAAACAGAGAGGGGGGGGGGGGCATTGTGTCAGATTGACGTTGCATCAAAAATTCAGACATGGACAAAGAATTAGAACTTTATCTTCTTGCAGGATTACTGTAGATTTGTCTTGTGGGCACTTAGGGCCCTAAAAACTCCAAGTGATGGTCTTGCTATGAAAGCTCTACGGTATTGGTTTTGAAGGTTTCATAGTGATCATCACTTTGTTGCATAAAATTTGTAAAATTGTAATTCTGAAAGCCAAGTACTGCATTGAGCAGCAGACAATTGAGATGTTTTTTTGGTGGGGTGTGACCTTCATGCTCAAGCCTGCAACAATTTGAATAGTGATGTTGTTGCCAATGGCTGCTATTTGCTGAAAGACAGTGACAGACCAATACCCCGTCCTTTCTGCTCATTCCATTTAAACCATCACATCACTGTAAAATTGTTCACAGTTCATATAATATCTCCTTTGAAGGAAAATACATAAATCTTCAGGGATAAGAAGCTCTTGCAAGTTTGGAACCATGTTTCAAATTAGACAACTCATTGAGACAACATTGACTGTGAGCACAACAACTTCAAACATACATCTATGAAGTTGCAGAAAAATCTTCACAATAAGTTTTTGAAATTAATGTGACACAACAAGTGCGGTCATAACCTTGTGAGAGTCACTCACAAAGAGTCAAACCATCACCTTTTTCATCACCATCAGCAGTGACAAGCTGCCATGAGGTCTGTACCCACTGACTTCATCAGCTCCCAAGTCCCAATGCCACTGGGTATAGATTTTCAATAATCCACCCAAAATCTGGGCAAAACATTGTACAAAAATGGCATGATCCAGAGTAATTATATCCGTAACATTATCTGGAAGCAAGGGGGGCCCAAGACTCAGTCATGATGTTGGCTAGAACTCAAGAGACATGGATCAGAACATCACTAGACTGTGGTCAACATAGCAACCTAAAGCTTCCCCCTCTTCACAGAATCACACAGCATATTACAAAACTTGCCCCCTGCAGAGAGTGCAGCGATCTGCATTCACACAGATCTGACACTGACGGTTTTCCACTTGCTGAGGGCAGTTTTGGGGGCGATGGAGGATTCCTGAGCACGATGATGCATATGATAGGAGAGATTTTGTGTACAGTACTAGAGATGTGATTTCAGAGCTTGTACTGTACCATAAATGGCACGACCAAGGTCACGGTAGCGAACATAGCGGTTGGGTTCATTGTAGTCCCACAGATTGGCCAGCAACAGACTGCAATAGCTTGTCACCAATGTGCCCATCACCAAGCTGATTACTCCTGCACTTCAATCCCCTTGCCTTCGTCAATATTCAGTGAAATTTGATTTCTAGAAAAAAAGCTTTACAAGAACCAGGCAAATACTGAGTTTGCACGGTTAGAGATGGACTTTTTGGGACATGTGCTGTCCTGGGAGGAAGTGAAGCCCAACCCAAAGAAAGCAAAAGCCATAACGGAATGGCTAAGGACAACAACAGTAAAGGGGGTGAGACCCTTCGGCAAACTTCTCCAGGGTTGTGGATTAAGGTACTCGGCTACAAATCCCAGATGATCTGCAGGCTGCAGGCTTTCCGGAAGCTACGTTACTACGTATATCTCAAGGTCTCTACGTTCTTTGTATCAGCTGATATATCAATTGCTATGGCTCTAAAAAAAAATGTCATAGACTTTCGAAGTTCGAGGTTCGTAGTTCTTCCCCGCCAGGTAATAATTGGAAGGCCCTGGCACCTCATGAGGACTCTGCTTCAGATAATCTAGCACTCTAGGAGGTTACTAGCATGGGGTCACGCACCAGCAGGCCAGCCCAAGGCGGCAATGGCAGAGGGTAGAGGTGCAAACGCCGCGGGCGTAGCAATGGTGGTGGCCAAATGAAAGCCGGCGTGTCTCCAAGTCCCTCTGCCTGTTGTCACCCAAGCAGTCTGTTTTGAAGTGGTGCCTGTATTGGAATGATCGAGTACAGATCCCTCATGAGCTTCCTCTAGTGTACTGTTCACCTTCTCGGGCGCTGGTTCCTCCTCCTTCTCCTCCCCCGCCTCCATTGCCAATCTGATGCAGTCAGGAACATGAGATAAGTCCGGTAGTCGTCAGTCAGTCAGAAAGCGATGAGCAATAACAAAGATACGTTAGAGCTCAAAAACCCAAGTCTTCAAAATGTTTCTTGAGCTGCCTGAATGAATTTCTTGAAGCTGCAATTTCATGACTATGCACAAACGAATCATACACTAATATACTACCAGGATCTGAAATTTTTCCTGCAGGCAACTATGGAAATTACTCTCCACTGCCGACATAAGGAAGAATAAACGTTAGTGCAAAAGTGGTAAAGAGATGTACATAATAAAAATTTAGACCGCAATGGAAGTAAGGAAGGAAGTAAGACCGCAACCTTGCTCCACCGCTCGACATCTGCACACTTGACCGAAGATAAGCGTTGCTGGATGTCGACTCCGGCGAAGTCGTCGACGGTAAATAAGTTAGCAGCAATGACAAAAACGTACCTCTATTTTATTGGCACTTAAATTTACAACATTTTACTTTTGCATTATTGACCACGAACTTGAAGAGGAAGGTGGAAATTTGTGAAGAATTGGAAGAGGCGCACGGGATGGGGTGTGGGAGAGACGCGCTGCGGCGAAAGAAAAGGAAGGGGACGTACGTGAGCTGTTCGTGACGAGCCGCCGGGTAGTCATAGGAAGTGTGCCAAATTGGCTTTTTGCTCGAGAGGGTCAGTTGATCAAAAGTGGCTTCTGGAAGAAAGGTACATATTACATACGTGTACCCCAGTTTGGGGTGTTAGAAATCGTTTGTTTGTTCCGGGTAGTAAATAAAGTCTGGAACAGAATTGGGTCTGATTTTCGGAACTGGTTCTGGAACTGGAATTGAAATTGGTTCCCTTTGAAGAACTAGGTTCTCAGTTTTACTTATGTGTGAAATGGGAATTGGAAGTTGAACCAGTTTTTTTGTAAAAGAGGTCTTTTTATTCAACTTCAAAAATGTATAACATGGTCACCTTTTAACTTGTTTGATTTCAACATTTCATCCTAATTTATCATTTCATCAAAAGGAATCAAAGTTTTAAGGTTTCGTTGTGCACATCATCATTCATATCATTTTTCGTTAAAAATGTTATGTTGAAGGATGTTCGACATTTCAACTTTTTTCATAGATTGAACGATGTTCAAATAGCTTTTAGAATTCTAATTTATTGTTTCGTGCAATGACCATCATATCTCTTATGATGCACACTTCCTTTTTTCAATTTTATAAAATCTTTTATTTGTTTTGACTCTTCCTTCCTTCAAGTGTTTGGATGCTTCTTGGATTCAAAATCTCTTGATAGCTTTAAAAGACTTGTAGTTAGTAAACAAGTTTTTTTCCTAATAATTTTTGGTGACATTGAGTTCATATTGATTATCACCATCGCCCTAACAACATATTTAAAGAATTGGGCCCTTGTAGTTTCAATCATAGTCGTTAGTTTTATGATTGATTAATGTCCCTTCCTTTTTGAAGCCTTAGCACAAATCAACAACATTTTTCTTTTCCATCAATATTTCAAGGCAACATGTGATTTTCTACCACCCTCACTTTGTGTGTGTCTTCTTATGTTTAAACAACTCATTGGACAACGAATGGTTCGATTTCAAAATTCCATCTTAGAACACCTACACCATTATACGATTTTCAACACGTTCTTTGATGGGAGATTTGAAGCCCATCATGCTTGAATTTTATCATGTTTTGGTTCAGGGGTAGACATTTTGGCTTATAACTCAACTAGTCTTTTCAACTTTTCAATTATCTTTCCCAATTTATTTTAAAACATTTCAAATGTAATTTGGATTACCCCATTTTTTAATTGTAAGTATCTTTCGATGCGTGTGCACACATCCCATTGACCCTATGGGTATCCATCTTTTATGTTGCACTCATAACAACGAACACATAGGAACCTCTGATGCAATTTGTAACACCTTTGCTGCTATTACAGAAGATGTTAGCTTCCACATGGGATGAGAACAACTACATGCATTTTTTTCAATCACATTCAATTCTTTTCATCAACGAATTGACACTGTGCTCATCAAAGATGACATTCACACTCTAGCCAACATTGTCATTACCGACCCAACACGAGTGGATTTATTTCCTTCATCTTGCACAATTCAAGGATTTGGCATTTCTTTTGTGGCTCAAATAAAAAAAAAGACTTATCACAACTAACGTCCCATTGATCAATTCCTCCTTTTAGCAATTGAGATATTTGGATTTTTACACAAATCGGCTAATGTGTTTTTACATGATTGTGCGAATGTCATTTAAAGCTTGAAAAAATCAAAGGGCCTTTATGTTTCTGTCTTGGTTACTTTTCTTCATCAAAAAGTTTCAATCATATTGCAAAGGATGCAAGCATCCTCCATTTTAAGTCAAAGGATAGCCATAAGATTAGTTATTTTTCAACTTCCGCCCTTTTAGGACACACCTCACATCACCACGTTTGACCTATTGCAAGTAATCGATTTTTGACATGGAAAAATTTGGCCAACCGACTACAAGAGGTCGATTTTTGACATGGAGAGATTTTAACATCTAGTTTGAGCTAACTTGACATCCTGGAACTTTTCCCTTTTCCTTATTCCACATTTTCCTAATCTTCGGTGTGTTTATTAATAAAGATTTGTAAGGTTTAATCACTAGAAGTGAGGGAAACAGATCGGGATAACCAGCAGTTAATCACTAGTTCCAGTTTGGGTTTTCTGGAATCAGACTGGAACTAGCTCTGAGTTTTCAAAACTGGAACCAAAACCGAAATCAAACTTTTTTTTGAAGTACCAGACGCAGACCAGATTCCAGGTCCCATCTATGTGTGGAACTGGAACTGGAACCATAACTGTTCAGAAACTTTTTGAGAACAGAAAGTGGAGGTTCTTCATAAAAGTAAAGAACCAGTATACATATCAGGCCATTGTCAAAGTTTTAATGGTGGGCACTTTTGGGATTTCAGTCTCATTGGGCAACAAGATCCCACGAGTCATTCATGATGAAATTCAATTGACATTTGTGTCATCATTTGGCTTCTTTTTGAACTTGTCAGTATCTTGAGACTTTTGTGTTTGATGCTGCCAAAGGGTGATATAAGGCCAAATCACAGGCCCAAAGTGAATCAACACCCACCAACACACCATGTTTGAATGGATGGTATGTTGAACAAGGAAGACACATTTTCACCCACAAATAGAAAAAAGGCCATTTGTGCCAAGCCCTGGCCCATTCATGTTTGTCCACTAAGAATCTAGTATCCCAAAACAAACGACCTCTACATCAGAGAAAAATTGCTAGGTGAACTGAAATTTCATTGTATTTATATGTGGTTGTTCACACACATGGGGTTTACAAATTGCCCCATTTGACTCATGGTCTCAATAACCATGAAAATCTAGACCTGGGTCATTGATTTTGTAGTGAGGCCATGCATACCCAGTACAACACATGTCAAAAGCTGGGGCCCAGCCCAGGAGGCCCAACCTCCAGTTTACTAGCTTTACCAAGTAGGTTTTTACAAAGAGATGTCTGAAAAATCGAGAACAGTTTTGATCAGATTTCCAATTGGGTGTTTCCTATTTTCAATAGAAGTCTTTGTGTTTGCAATCTCCATTAGAGATCTTTGTATTTGCAATCTCCATTAGAGATCTTTGTATTTGCAATTTTTGTGAAGCAAGGTCTCTTGGACTTGGGCCCAGGCTTTTGACATCAAACCCCAGGCTTCTGACATGTGTTGTACTAATATGTTTGGGCCTCACAAAATTTCAATGACCCAAGGCTAGATAAGCATGGACAATTAGTCCTAAGGTCCATTGCCAGGGCAACTAATAAACCTCATGCATGTGAACAATCACATGTAAATACAAGTTTATTTAAGCTTACCTAGCATTTTCCTTTGACTAGAGGTTGCTTCCAAATTGGATTTTTGTCCCAAAGCTAACCACCGACAAGTTGGCCATATACTAATCAAAGTTGGCCAGTTATCAGTGGTCCAGTTATCAAGACCCTTGGCCCAGGGTAGGTAGAAACACCCATTACCAAACACCCACTTGGTTCAGCCAATCCCCTATGATCAAAATGGGTCACCATACTCCAGCAGTCAGGGTCACCTCTATCACAAAACGCTCCTTTCATAGAAACCGAGCCCAACTTGTATTGGAATTGTTGTGTTTGGAAATGGGGGTGGGCTATACCAACCACTAGAAAAAAGTATCCTTTTATAAAAAGTGGCCCCACCAATATTGGAGGAGACGTGTTTGGAAAGGAGGGTAGTTACACCCACCTAGAGAAAATTTTAAAAATGTCCCATTAATATTGGAATAGTTGTGTTTGGAAATGAGGTGAGTTATACCCTTTTTTTTATTATAAAAAAGCCTTTTATAAAATTAACACCCCATCTATGTTAGAATGGTTTTGTTTGGAAATGGGTGTAGGTAATATATTGGTCATTTAAAAAAGTTGTGTATTTATAAAATTATCACCCAATAATATTGGAATAATTTTTGGACCATAGGGAAATTTTGTCAAATCTATATGCATGGAACTTTAAATTTTGGTTTAAAGGAGTGATCTTGGGCAGACTTGCCTCAATACCTTAGTTTAGTTTGATTTATCCAATTTTTGTTAAATTTAACCAAGTTTAACCCAAATAACCATTTTTAACCAAATTTTGCCAGGTTTTTTTTTTAAAATCCTAATTTTAACTAATTTTTTCTAAAATTTGCCAATGTAGTTAAGTTTCACCTAAATAACCAAGTTTTACGAAGTCTTGCCAAATTTGACCAAGTTTAACCCAAATAGCCAAATTTAACCAATTTTACCCAATTTTTGTCAAGTTTTGTTTTAATATTTTAACTTAGCCCAATTCAATTATATGTTGCCAAGTTTATTTTCAATACCCTAGTTTAGCCAAATTTAACATAAATAACCATGTTTAGTTAAATATTGTTAAGTTTTGCCATATTTAACCAAATTAGCCATGCTTTACCAAATGTTGTTAAGTTTTACCTCTATACCCTAGTGTAACCTAATTTATGTGAATTTTGCCAAGTTTTGCCAAGTTTAACTAAGTTTAACCTAAATAATAATGTTTTGTCAAATTTTGCCAAATTTTATCTCAATTCCTTAGTTTAGCCTAATTTATTTAAGTTTTGTCAAGTTTAACCCAAATAGCTAAGTTTTGCCAAATTTTGCTTCAACATCCTAGTTTAACTTAATTTATCTAAAATTTTCCAAATTTTACCAAAAATAATCAAATTTAACCTAAATAATTAGGTTTAACCAAGTTTTGCCAAGTCTAACCAAATTTAACCTAAATAATTATGTTTAGTCAAGTTTTATCTCAATGCTTTAGTTTAACTTAATTTATTTAAATTTTCCTAAATGTTCTAGTTTATTTTAATTTTTCCAAGTGTAGTTAAATTTATTTTAAATTGTTTAATTTTGCTTAATCTTTCTAAGTGGGTGAAAACACAATAAAGTGTATAACTAAAAGTACTTAGATCTGTAGTCTACTTAGTATCTGTAGTCTAACACTTGATTCAAGTATGTGTCAAATATATTCTACCAAAAATATTTGGTTTTTGGTGAGGCCCTTGAATATACAATGATGTTTATGCTATAAATTTATACATGTATATTTCATTAAATTTTCTAATGAAAAAGTAGGTTGAACACCATATTGACCAGTCAATTTCAAACCTATTTATCCTTTATTTTTATAGTTACAAAGTTTTTGAAATTTTGTTGTTGATTTACAATAAACCCAATTGAGGGTTCAATAGTTTCAAAATGAAATTTAAATAAATTTTGAATCTACTTTCTTGTGTTTTCATGAAAAACTACTTCTTTTTAACTTGATTTTTTTTTAGCAACTTTTTTTGTATATTTTACCGTGTTTTCACCCAAATCTAATTAAATTTATTTTAAATTGTCTAGTTTAGCCTAATTAATATTAGTTTTGACAGATTTTACCAAGTCCTATCGAGTTTAGTTTAAACAATTGTGTTTAAACTAATTTATGCTAATTTAATCAAGTTTAGCCTACTTTAGCCTAGTTTAAATCTATGTTAATTTGTGGTAAATAGGCCTTCATTTCGATTTTAAATGCTTCAATTACTCTAAGTTAACTTATTTTAACCAAGGTTAAGCTACTAGGTAGCTTAAATTAAACCAAGTCAACCTATGTTAATCAAGGCTATGCTACTAAGTAACCTAAATTAGCTTAGGTCAACCTAGGTTAGCTTAGGGTGAGTTAAAGAACTTGAGCTAAAAACATTATTGTTTATAGATCTTAATGGTAAGTAGTAGTTATCATAAATAAATATTGTGGTGCAATGCTTAAGGACTTGTTCCCCAAATTAAAGGTGGGAAGTTCAAATCTTCCCACTTGCAAACCTAAACATTTAGACATTTAAACATTTTGATGTTTAGATACCTTGGTGGCTTGCATAGCCTATGAAACCTTTTTAGTGCCTAAACTAGGTTGTTTAGGGTAGGTTTTTTAGGCTATGCGGCCTAGGTTAAGTTTCCTAAGTTGGGCCCCTAGGTTAAAAGGTTAGCACATGGCAATACTTGATTGGAAAAAGAAAATGGTTCTTAAAAAAATTGTGACACGTGGCATTTTGTGAGGTTGCCAGGTGTTTTGCTAAATCCAAGACTATGCTTTTTGCAACTATAGTCATGGCAAACTGTAGCCATTAATGTGGCTACAACTAATGTAATTAGTGGCATTTACGACAAGTTCTTATGGACTAACAATCGTGCAATTATCTATATTTGTAAATGGCACATATGATTAGATTTTTGTAGTCATGAATGCCATGTTTTGGCGTTGAACCTCTTCCTTGTTTATGATGTCTTAAATTGTCCTTTTGTTCTTGGGTTTCCTTTTCAACAAATTTTATTATCATGATTTGCCTTTGTGTTCATTATTTTCTTGAACAATGATTTCCAAATTCTTTTAATTCTATGGGCATAATGCTTAAAGTTGTATTAAACATGTTTTAAATCAGTTTTACCTAAGGTTAAAATTTTTTTGTGTCATCTAACCTTTGTCCAAGGGGTGGCCAAGAGGAAAATTCCAAAATGTTTATAGGCTCAACATCTAAGATCATTTCTAATGATCTACAAAACACTATGAACAATACAATCACTTCAAGCTCAACTTGCTATTCTGTAGATCACATAAAATCACAAGGTTACCTTGATGGGTCCTAGTACGTCACAATGTTTTGAACTAGAAAAAGAGGACTGCACATAGGTTGTTTTGGTCACAAAATTATACACCCGAAGTTTGAACATAATGCTTGCACCTATTTGCATCCTATGGAATTTCAACTATTTAGATGTCATATTATAGCTACATATTCATCTTCAAGGTCAAATTTCATCTTTTGAATTCAAAGTAAAATTGTCTTGCAAAAAAAATTGAATTATAGTTAAATGTGTTATTGCATGTTTAAAATTGCAAACATTCTTGCTTTTGCTATGATGACATGATTGCTAGGCCATTCAAGAAGTGCCCAATTTGTGAGGAAGGTATCCAAGGTTGGTCTTGTTTTACTTTGTCAAATTTGAAAAGGGAGTGCAGAAGCCCTTTTAGACACCCTAAATGCCTTTGTCTTCCAAAACAAGAACCCAAAAGCTTAACATTCAAGGATTAAACTTGCATGTAGCTTTTGATGCAAGGTGGTGCCTATCCTTGACCTTGATCACAAGAAAGTTCTAGTTGTTCATGTCAAAGTTGAAAATTTGTCGAATTGAAGCATGGAAATATATGGGACAAAAGAAGCTAATTTGGACTTTAACAAAGTTGAATCTTCATCTAAAGATGAAAATACCAAGCTTGCATTGGTTCACTACTCTCTTCAACCACTATTAAAACAACAACAAAAAATGTTGAATTTGCATATGGTTCAAATGATTCCAATCATAATTCAAATGATGGAAAAGATACCTTAAGCCTAGTAATGGCTTTGAAATTGACTAGAAAAGGTCAAACTAATGTGTTGGATACTCATGTTGGTGATGCTTTGAAGGAACTTGAGGAGGTGTCAAACCAAAGTTCAGGTTCAAAATTGCAAGAAGGCCAAGATGATTAAAAACAATTGATAGTAAGAAAACCAAGTCCTTTTTATCCAACTTGTGTTGGAATTTCTACCAGAAGAACCAAAAAGCTTAAGGTTGTCATCCTCAAATCCAAGAAATTTGGAAAGAAATCAAACAAGTAATGCTTTAGTTGCATATATCAATCCATTAGAGGTTTTTTGATTGGAAATGACAAACAATCAAATGTCACAAAACTATAAGCAAGCAATTTAGACATTGTGTGCAAATTGTTAGAAACCTAATGTTATACACATCAACCAAAATGACACCAAATAATACTAAAACAAAAGGGGGAGAATCACCAAATGTTCAAGTCATGAAACTACCCAATCAAATTTTGCCACATAAAAATGATTTCACTTCCTTCGTTATGAACATTTTTGCAAAAACATGTTTTTCCAAGGATTATATTTTGCCATCCTTGCCTATCATTTTACAACATATTTGATGAAGAAACTTCTATTAGTTTTGATTTTTCCACATTGAAAAAGTTTAGATACATTTGCATAAAATTGAGGATCTAAAAGTACTTAAATGCTTATTTTAACATGCAATCACATTCTTGATAAAAAAATGTAGTTTCATTTTAACCATACAACCTATGGTATAATCCAATAAAAAAATTTATTTAATCTGTCAAAAGTTATGAGTCCATATACAAATTGGTATGGATTATGATGCATTGTGAACCAAGAGTTTAAAAGTCCTGTAGAAATTCAAAAATGGTCATTTGATTTTTTTTTTTTGGTATTGGCTTCCTATAATAATATTGATTATAAATATGAGTCCTTTTTTACATTGTTTACTAGTTGAAGTTAGGTTAAATTGCAATAACTAAAGGTACTAGATTTTTTGCTTTGTGACATCAAAAAATGGATAGTGTAATCTACAACTACCTTTGACACCTTTCCAAAGGCCTTGAAAATATATTTTGATTTTGGGTGCAAATAGGATACAATGAACCAACATGATTATTGAGAAAATAGATTATATGTCCTTTTTCCTAAAAATAATTTCATATGAATGAATTTTGGAACAATGTTTTTTGCAATTTGTTATAATAAATGCTTATAATTGTCCAAGTACATGACATGTTTTTTTCTTCATTACTTTTTAATAAATATGAATTTTTGAAAGTGTCTTGATTCCTTGTAAATTCAGTGTTTGTCTTTAAAAATGATAATAATTTCAAATCATAACCATTTTTAATTTTTTTAACATTTTTATGTTTCTTGTATAATAAACTACAACTTTTCATAACACATCATGTACACTCAAACTCATTCATGTGTGGCAAAGGACTTTCAAATTTTTAAAAATTTGGATCAATTTTGAAAAGTTCTTTGATTTTTTAAAGTTTTAGATTTCCACATATTCTAGGGTATGAATGTTTTTTTAATGGGGTTAATAGGTCTTTATCCTCTTTATTTTTTTCCCATTAGATATGTTTTATTATATGAATATTTTTTATAATCCTTTGCAAAATTGATTCATGTTTAACACATTGAGGTGCATTTTTACAAGTCCTAAATCAAAACTTAAACTTAAAATTTCAAATGGATTTTTGGTTTTTATGAATGAAAAAACAACAACTTTCCCTAATTGCCATTTCTTTAAATGGTAGAACATAAATGTTTATCCATTTTATTTATTTTTCTTTGTGGTCTAATGCCCTTTTTGGCTTGTTGTATTATGTATGCACCCTTTTGCTTTGGTAATATGGCATGTTGTGCCAATGGAATTATGCCAAACTTGAAACACAACAAACCCCTTCTTTTTGGTGTTTGGTTAATTAACCTAGGCACAAATATTACTCAATGTGAGGTTGATGCATTGGGTCAAACAAGGTTTGTTCTTGTTTAGGGTGCACCTCCTTTTACACCAACAACTCAGTTTAATGAACTACATATTCTTCCAAGAGTTGCCCCTTGTTCAAAATGGACGCAAAATTCATGTGAAACAATGTTGTTTAATGAACATGTTTAAGATGAAAGATGTTGCCATCGTAGATGTCACATCACAAATCTATAAGCTTCATTGGTTCATTCCAAATCCATGAGAAATCTATTATTTCATGGGTTCGTATTATTTACACACAATGTCATGCATTATTTAAACATGGAAGTCATTTGCACGACTTTCATGCGTAAACAACACAAATAGACACACAACATCTATGTCTAAACAATACAAACAGGCATATGACATTTGTGTCTAAACAATGCACATGACATGGATGTTCAAACAGTACAAGTAGAGTAATGACATTTGTGTTTGTTCCATATGAACCTATGAAAAGCAAATTTTGCATGACTATTATTGCCAAATTGTGACCCATGAAGTTTATGATGCAAGGTTGTCAATATCACTTTCACACTTCAAAAACATATTTACATTTATGAACTATTGGTTCATGAATCAATTGTCAACATTATTGTTGGAATTGTTCAACTTCATTCTCACATGCCTATCAAATAACCTCAAAAAATGGACTACATAAAATGAAACAACATTCTAATCTCACCACATGGCCAAGATTTCAAGCAAAAAAAAAATCCTAAAAATTTCTATAGATTTTTTTCTTTCTTTTAGAAATTTTATTCTTTGAGTAAATTAATTTTGAAAATTACAACATTTCCAAAAATATTAGAGTATAAGAAAAATTAATAGCTCAAGGTGTTTGGAATTTGGATTTACACTATTTGGTTCTAAGACCTAAAAATAACCTCTAGTCTTGGTTCAATTTAATTTTTCAATCTAACAAACTTCTGGTTGTGGTTCCAACCAATGTTTTTTTTTTCAATTTTCAATTTTAGCTAATTTGCTACTTACCAATATTTATTGGAACTGAAATCACCACATGGACACATGGAGTGTCTATCTGTCCAACTATGTGTTAAAAAAATTTGTAGTTTATTTTAGATAAAGGAAATAAAATAAAATGATCAAGTCTGATTTGCAACTTCTAGGTTTGTTAAGTTAAATTTGTAGCTATAATCCAACATCCTTACTTTGATTTTTTGCTAATGATTTTTATTTTAAATATATTTTAAAGCTAATAGTTTTATGGGGGAATTGAACCCCAACTAGAAAAGGCCTTACCCACTATAGTATAAAACCTAACTTGCAAAAATAATTATTAGTCAATAATTATATTGAATGCAAATTATTTTAATATAATTTATTGCTATTATGAAATCACAAATAAAAAATTCTTTAATTGTGCAAACTTAATCAAGGAATGTACTATCTCTAACAATTGCATTCAATCGCAACAAAGTTTCCACAAAGATAGATTAAATTGAACAGAATATTATGGTAGCATTTAATGCCATTTTCATAAGGAGAATGCGATATTCGAACAACATTCGTTTGACAAGATTGATCATAAAAACCCATCTAATTTTGATGTTGCACAAAATTTTGTTGCTTTTAATTTCCATTATCTGTGCCAACTTAGTAAACTTTAAATGCCTTTTGGGGCTATGACTAAAGTAACCATACAAGCATTGCAACAAATTTTCAATGTGAAAAACCAAAAGTAAATTGTAGATAGTTTGTATTGCAAGGTTTGTTTCATGAACCATACAATGCACATCAACAATAAATGGAGCATACTATTGTTGGATTTAAACTATCACCCCAGATCTCAAGCCTTGGAAGGTGCTTACTCCATCAACATTGAAACAAACCAACCTTAAAGGGTGAAAGGACACTACATCGACCCCTTTCAGGACACTTTTGGGTTTAGTATTATAACACATATAATATAATTGTTCCAAAAGCATGGTACATTTAATTTTGGGTATCAATTTTGGTTTTTGGACCTTATAATAATTATTTTTACAAAACTAATGTTAAATAATTTTTTTAAAAATAAAAATAATTTTCATTATTTATATTGAAGGATCCATGAATATATTTATAATATAGATTGGTATAATAGGGCCACAATCTTGTTTTGAATAGACTAACTTTATGGCTCCATTAGTCATTAAAATAATCAATTTTAATGAAATTTAAAAAATGGCCCATCTAACTATGTTTGTCATTTTCTATGTGGACATGATTATTTGTCAAATTTTCAATTTACCACACATTTATCGCATCCTTGCTAGAAAAAAATCATTTTTTGAAATGAAAATTTTCAAATTAGTCATATGGTATCCAAGCATGGTTCATATTATGTCAAATGACATGGTTCAATATACCTTCAATTTTCATCAAAGTTAAAAATCGTTTAAATTACTTTTGGAGTATATTTGTGTTTTTGAATACATAGGTACATTACATTCATTTTCACAAATATATTCTAATCTCCCACTTTATAAGATGAAATGAAATAGTTTCTTTTCTAATCTATTTGCCTAGTTTTATTATAACATAATATGCAAAAATATTGTGAATTTTTTTCAAAAGTTTGAAGTGAAATACACTCAAACATGCACATCATGAGACCAAAGCTATTTAATGGAAGGATGATTTATGAACCATGTGAAGATTAAGGATTAAAACTTTTAAAATCACATTACAAAGGATGCAAATGTCTTCCATCTTAAGTTGGGCAATAATTGTAGGCTTAGTTACTTCTTGACTTCCACCCCTTCAAGACACACTTCCCATCACCACGGCTGATCTATTGCAAGTCGTTGGTTTTTAACATATATATATATATATATATATATATATAGTCAACCTTCCATAAACGGTCAATTATGGTCATGGAGAGATTTTCACAACTAAACTTCCACCCTTTCAAAACACACTTCCCATCACCATAGCCAATCTATTGCAAGTCGTTGGTTTTTAACATATAAATATAGTCGACCTTCCATAGGTGGTTGGTTATGGTCATGGAAAGATTTTCACAACTACTTTGAGCGAACTCAACATCTTGTCACTTCTCCTTTTTGACATTTTATTCCTTTGTACATTTCCGTAATCTACAATGTGTTTCTTAATAAAGCTTTACAAGTCTTTGATGAAAAAAGAAGCATGGACTTGGGACACCTAGCCTATAAACAAGTTGAAATTAACTTTTCTTTCTTACCTTTCTCATCAAAAAGTATAACATGACAATCTCAATTTTAAAATAACTTATTCCATTCACATTTTGCAACATTTTGCATGTTTTGGTCTTTTTAACTTTTAGATTACGCTAAAAAGGATCACCATAGGTTCATAGAGCTTTTGTTGCCTACTATAAGAATGATATGATCAAAATAATAACTTAACAACAAGGTGAATAGAAAGGATCAAGCTAGACCTAGTGCAAAATTATGTAGATCAAAGGCAAAAGATGACATGGAAGAATAATCTATTACAATAGTGAAAAGAACAAAATTAAAAGAGATCAAGTTAGGGAAACAAGAAAACCAAGTTGATAATTGCATTGCTACCATATATATAATTCACAATGAGAAATACAAAAGTTCATATGCTATCATTGGGTAGTTAAACACATAGTTATTCCACAAGTAATCACAAATGGGGTCTTGCAGTTTCATCAAGTTCAAACAAACCATAATTTGAAATTCAATTAACAACTTGCATAAGAATCGTAGATGAAAATTTAATGTGTGAAAATTTTGAAGAATTTTGAAAACTCATTTCTGAATTTTTATGTGGCAAGGCACATCGTATTGAAAAACATCTTGACTTGATTGAATTTTTGTGGTCTTGGTTTGATTTTGGGAAAAACAAGGGTATACCTTTGGTGAGGTTCAAATGTGAACCCCCAATTTAGTGTAAGCTAAGATTAGGATGATCAAATCAACCATGAATGTCAATGTGCCTTGTAGGAAGAGTTGTTTGGTAGATTAATGAACTAACAAAGGGAATATACCACCTCCACAAAATAAAAGTCATAAGTCAACAAAGATAAACAAAAAAACAACTATAAGTCAAAAAAAAAAAATGGATAACAACTTTTACATCACTATCAAATCACTTCAATGACAAGACCAAATCCAAAACACAAGGCCCATTAGGTGTGTTGACATATAAAGAAAGATAATTATTGTCAATTGAAGACTTGGTATGCAAAAATATGGGCCATCAATCACATTATAGTAACTCAAATTAAAGGTAGCAAAATTTACCCAAACGTAAGGTACACAATTCAAAGATGGAATACCAATGAATTCATGGTGGTATCAATTCAAATATACACATTCAAGATTAATTATTAAACTTGTACATGGACTTGAGGTTTGTAGAACACATGGTTTAATAAACGAAACATGCAAGTCCTTTTATCGAATTTAACAACTTTGTACATCTAACACAATTATTCTAGAGATCACATTTAGAATTTTAATGAAACATGCATCCAAGTTGGACATCAATCATGAACTTGTGTGTTGGCTAAAAGAGGTTCACAATAGGTGTACAACACCATTCCCAAGTCTAGGAATGGTTGACAATTAGTTGTGTCATCAGCATTATAAGAAGGTGTTTGTTGATATTCTACATTTTCAAAAGTGAAAAAATTAAAAATGATTACATTTCGAATTGTAAATACTGATAATTGTTTTTTATTCAAATTTCTTTTCTCATTTTTTATGAGGTCAATCCCTAATAACATATCTCCATCCAAATGCCATTTACTAACCTTAGATGGACATGGTTCACATGTAATTATAAAAATAATAGACTTGGTGCAATAATGTGGCTTTGACATGATAATTTTACTTGCACATACTTGTGAGGGTAAAGTATGTGAATCAAACTTCACATTTAGATATTCTAACATCTATGAAAATTAATCCTTGGACCATAAAGATGGAGATCAATTTTTTTATCAACAAACCACCCTACTTGTTATGAAAAATATAATGTGATGCATTTTTTAAAACTTATTTTTCACTCAAAATATTGCACAAGTGCCAATTTAAATATTTTATTGATTTTTTTTCAATGAAAAAAAAAGTTCATTCTTAAATTTTTTTCAATGATATATATATATATAAACTTATTTGAACAAAAAAACACTTAAAGTTTGTTGTTTAACAAGATTTTAATAACCAAAAACCTTAAGTACATGATTTATAAACATAATTTCTTAATTTTGACATAATAATAAATAAATGATATATCTCCCACATATTAAAAAAATTATTTTATTTAAAATATATATTTAAATTTTTTTGATCTATAATAAATCATATATATTTCTAAAAACAAATATAATATCAATTATATTATTTATGAAATAAAATATTACTCAAATTTTAAAATTTTAATTTATAACATATGAAATAATTTTAATTAATAATTCTATGGGATTTTTTAAAGGATTCATAATTTTCATAGTACTTAGCATTGGCAACAATGTGTTTTGTAAAATTTATTTATATAATTGAAAAGGGAAAATCACCCCTATTTATAAATTTAGTTAAATTTAGCTATAAATTAAATATGAAGTAAAAATAATAATCAACTTTTTATAATCATGGCTACACATTTAAAACCAAGTATAGAAATAAGGCAATTTTTTAATTTATTTATTTTGCCTCCACACTTAGAAACCCTCCAATATCACTTCATGTTAAAAAAATTTAATTTTCAGATTTTTAGGCCAAATTTCATGAACAAAAAACTATTGCTAAATATTGGCAAAATTGGAAACTAATTATATTATTTTCTAAGATTATTAAAATTTAAAAATTAAAAATTAAAATATGTGAAATTAATTATTAAATTTTTATGAATATTGTATCATCAAAATGGAAAATTTTAGACATGTTGTTAAGTATTTTTTAAACATGTAAAACAATTTGTGACAAAATTGGCAAGGTATTACATTTGCACTAATTATGCCTTTCAATGTTATTAAGAATTTCAAATAGAAAATAAAACAATTCTTTTCCTCTAAATTAAGATAAAAAGGTGCATAATCAATAAGTTGTTAATCCATAATAATAATTGACATGTAATCATGTAATTGCAAGTTGAAATGTAGTCATGTAATTACAAATTAAACAATTAACATAATGCAACTACATGAATACAACTAAGTCATAGCATAGAATGTCTTAGTCATGAAAGGCACATTTTGGTGTCGTGACAAGAAAACCAAACCCAATGATGTGTATAAAATATCATCAAAGGCCTATAGTTTAAATCAAGATATGAGGAATTTAAATGGTGCAACAAATGAGAGTCTAAAATGGGAGGGGGATGGAATTGTTACGAGCATAGTAAACATGGTAAATACAACTAAACATAGAGGAGAACATGGAGGAACAACAAGGACCAAGGTCCTATGTGCCACAACCTACAAATCAAGTGACTATTCAAGAAGGACAAATTACATATGATAATGAACTTGCCATAGACCTAGTTAATTCTACTCCAAAATTTCTAGTTCAAATCTTCAATTCTAAAAAAACCTACTCCAAAAACATTGTGTCTTGCCCACTTGCTATCATTGTTAAACTTACTTACAAGGAAAATCAAAGGGTTAGAACCATTGGTCAATATTGGCAAACCTCATGGCATAACATCCAATGAATACTTGAAAATTCTATAATGAAAAGTGATGGAAAAAAAATTTGCAAAACAAGTTAGAAAGGCTAGGAGAAATGAAAAATAATAACAAATGACAAGACAAGGAGTAGAAGTAACTAATGTGGTAGATCCAACAATAAAAAGGCTTATTGAAAGGCAAACAAAAATGCATTTCAATAAAGCTTGATCTACAATAGCAATCAAGGAAGCAATAGAAAACTTTCATCATAACATCCAAGCTACTTACAAGGTTGACCCAACAAGAAAGACAAGCCACTTTAGTTGAAAGCTAGAAAGACGCTAGAACATAGATGGAATCTTGGATGCTTGCAAAGGAACATTTTGTGGTAAGGTTCAAATATTGTACCCTTAAGTTGCAAGGAACAAAAGAGGATAGTGTTTTGGGGGTAGGGGGAATCTAACTAAATACATGACCTAAAGAGAAACTTGAATAGGGGGGCTATTTGATTAGGTATGCAAGTAGAAAAAATCATTAACACAAAAAAATGTGATTAAAACCACAAAGAAGAATTTGACTTTCAAGTGAAGGGAGGGGGTTTAATTAGGTATGAAAATAAAAGTGATGAATGAAACTACAAGACGAACTCAAGTTGGAAGGGTGGGTGGCTTAGTCAAATATGCAAGCAAAAGAGACAATGAACACTACAAGAGACAATTAAGACCACAAGAGGAAACTGAACAAGGGGGGTGGCTTGAATAAGTATCATGCAAATAGAAAAGATGATCAACATTGCAAGAAATAATTAAAATCACAAGAGAAACTTGAACAAGGGGTGACACGATTAGATATGTGAACAAAAGAAACGATCAACAACACAAGAGATGATTAAAACCACAAAAGGAACTTGAGTAGGAGATTGTTTGATTAAGTAAACAAGTAGAAAAGATAGTCAAACCTAGAAGAGGAATTTGATCAATAGGAAGGGTGCCCTATTTGATTTGGTATGTGAGTAGAGAAAATAACAAAAACCACAAAAGGATATTGATTGGGGAGTTGGTTGGTTAGGTGCATGATCAAAAGAGATGGTTAACACACAAAGAAAACCTTGATGGGGGGCACATAAAACAAACATGATTAGAAAACAAAACATTAGAGTGGAGTAGTGGTAGTTTCCTTGATAAGGTACATGACTAAAGGATGACCATCATGACTAGAAAAAGACAAACATGACCATAAGACAAAACACAAAAAATGGGTAACAATTTACTTGATTAGGTACATGATTAGAAAACAACCATCAAAACTTGAAGAAGACAAATGCAACTAGAAGAAAAAATTGAAGAAGGTGGTGAGGTGTACACAACCAAAATAAACAAATATGATTAAAAGACAAAACATAACAATAGGGATTGCTCAATTGATTACATAACCAAAAGAGACGACTACAATTAAAAAAGACCATGATGAATAGGGTATAACGAGCAATATCACAACTAAATATCAATGATTTGTTGTTTTGCATAATGAAATAATACAATGGTTCTATTCAAAAACTCATGTTTAAATTGTATGCTTTGAATGCTTAAAACCAATGTTGGGCAATTCTCACTTTTTTGGGTGAATCGTTGATTTCAGTTATTATGGGTGCTATATGAAAATTTCCTTGATTCTTACGATAATTTAAAAAACAAGGGTCTAAGAGAACCAATTTGGGCATTAAGATTTTTTTAAAAAAATTCATCAATTCCCAAAAACAATAGTTCTCACAAACCCAATAACAACCGATTTTTTAAATTCATTCTCACAACACGGATATCAAAATTATAAATTAAAAAATATATAAAAACCACATTTGTAAATTGGAAAAATGAAAAATAAATAAATTTTGAATTATGTGAATGTTTATATATTCACAATTTCATCTCTTTCAAACCTCTTTCAAATTGTTCTAACTATTTTTCTGAATTTGCATTTATCACAATGAGTTTTATTAAGCTAGAAAGGGATTTACAACCAACTCTAGGGTCATTGGGCCAATTTTTGTTCAGAAAAATGAATTTTGCTAAATTATCTAATTGTGTATGAAATCTTTTTAAATTAATAAATATCCTAGATAGGCAAAATATCCTTTTGGGTCAAAACACATTCAAAGAGCCACAAAAGGCGTCATATGTTAAATTCCGTCATAAAAACATAAAGATTTATTAATTTAAGTTTGCCATTTGAAACTTTGGTAATCATGGTGCATTATTCCTTTTTAACAAATATGAATGTGAAGAAATTTAAATTAAAAATCCATTTGATCTAATTTTAGGTTTTGGTTTAGTTAAGGATTTTTCAAAAGTGAAAAAAATTGTTAATAGAAAAGGACATTTTTACAAAAGACTCATAAAATAGAAGTAAGTTGATTGTAAAAAATGTGAGATGATAATAACCTATTACACACACTACAAAAACTTCACAATTTCAAAAATGTGGAATTTGAAAATTTTAAGTATGTACACTTGAAAATTTGGAATTTCAAAATTTCAAGAGTGTTTAACCACATGTAAATGGGGTATAATGTCCATGATGTATTGAAATTTTTTTTAGTTTATATAACATTAAATTCAACTTTAAGAAATTAAGATTTTTTGGTATGATTTCAAATTATCATGATTTTTCAAGATGAAACATAAAATTTACAAGGAATGCATATTAAAAATTCATATTTATTAAAAAATGATTATTTTTTTTTGACTTATTGCAACAATTTAAATAATTTTTCATAACAAGTTGTAAGAAAAAAAATTTCAAAAATTCATTCAAATGAAAAAGTTATTTTGGGGAAAAAGGACATGCAATCCTAATGTGAAGTAATGCTCATGCCTCTTTTAAGTGTATTTTGACCATTTTAGTCTCAATTTGTGAACTTGCAATTCTTACAATTTGTTGGGCTTGAAATCTAATTATGGGAAACATAACTTCATGTTTTTCCCACCATTTAAAAATGCAAATAATCTCTTTAATATCCACTTGATGATACCTAAAAAATTAAAAGCTTTCTTTTAACAATCTTTTTTGTTGACTCACTTGTTCATGCTACCATTGAAAAGATACCCAAACTGCAATCCACATCCATTGTTTGGTCAAAAAATTCACTTTTAGATTTGATCATTGGATGCAAATCATGATAGCATTTCAAGAGCATAAGATATAAAAACCTTTCATCATATTCTTCAAAAATGGCTACTCTTTGTTCATAACCAATGAAAGAGGACATTAAATGAAAGCTTTTAAACTTTGGGTCCAACATGAAGGATAACATATTATGAGTTTCTTTTTTTCATATCTTTTCACGAACGAAAGAAAAAAATCTAACATAATACAAACCTCTTTTATCATCATAAAACCACAGTAGAATCCTCTTCCATTATGGTTTGAAAAGAATGTGCATTTTTAGGTTTTGCTTTTAATTTCATAATTAGTGACCTTCATATTAATTTTAAACACAAGCAGTTACAATTGGGGAGAGAGAATTAACAATAATTTGGCAAATGTGCCAAATCAAAGGAGGTGGCATTTGAGCAGTTAGTTTCATTGAACTTTGTTTACTATAATAGAGCATGTCCTTGAATTGTAGAGCTTCCTAAAAAAGAATTACCTTGCTAGCAAATTTGCAAAATTACAATAAAAGTTATAATTAAAAAAAATTAAAACATTTACAAAAAAAAAAGAAATGAAATGCTTTTTAAAAAATTATAATTGAAATAATGGATTACTTTTTTTTATTGGAATATTCAATTTTCTTTTAGGAAGATTTGAGTAAACACAAGGTTTGTTCCATTCATATTTACCTTTGTTTGACTTTTTAGTCCATGTTATACATTTTTGCAAATCATATTGTGCTATTTTGATAGGTACATACTTTAATCCTTTAAAAACATTTTCATTTGTTGTTGCATACTAAAAAACATTAAAAAATGCATGACCAAAATAAAAACTTTTTGACAATCCTAAAATATTACAATTAACAACAGACTTAAGAATTTTAATCATAATGTTTAAAAGTTAAATCTTTCATCTTTTACATAAGTACAATATTTTATTTCCTCAAATTATATTTTCATAACAATTCAATTAGATCCTTGGCCAAGGCTTGGCCAAAAGTCTCCATGGTTCGTTTTGTCATCCAAAGATCAAAACCTAATCTTGTAGAAAAACATTCTACCAAACATGGTAAGACATAATTACTTAGTTTTTTGCACCAAAATGGATAAAATCTCTTTTGAAAAAAGTTTTCTAGAAGGCAAAACAACTCTTGGGCATTAATGCAAATTAAAACATTTCAACCATTAACTTTCAACGAAACATATGTGAATGATTTTTTATAATCAATAAAGCCAAATCTTCCACCAACTATTTTTGGTGCATATCATTGTTTTGAAAAGATTTTTATAGCAAAAAAATTAGAAATTATAATTCTAGATATATTAGGTCTTTTTTTAGCATGTTTTTTTTCCAATTTTTTTGATCTTAATGGACTGTTCACCTCTATTTCAATTTTTTTTTGCAATTTTTAAATGATTTGAAAACACATGTTTTTTCAAAAAAATTATTCCATTTGCTTTGTTGTATAAATAGACCTTTTTTGGCTTGAGTTTTAAACTAGATTCTAACACTAGATTGTTGTAACAAAGAATACATCTCATAGTTTGAGAAACTTTTACATTAACTTTTTGGTTATCATTAATACAATAAAATGCCCAATATATTGCATTTATATTGTGATTTTTCCACATATTTTTTTGGACATACAATTTTTTGAAATCATTTTTCATTTCATTTTTTGTCTTTGAAATTTACACTTAACTTTTGTTTGTAAACTATCATGGTTTTCATATGGTCTTTGAAATGGTTCTCTTGCTTTTTCTTCCATTAAATCATTCAATATTTCACATTCGTGTTCATTACTTATTTTATTTTCATTTTGAGATGATTGTTCCATGTTTAATTTCACAACACAATTTTGCTTGAAGAATGAATAGAGAAAAACCAAGCAATCTATGTCCTAAAAATCAATCCAAATGAATCACAAATCATACCCAATCCATAGTGCAAAATATACAAGATGAGTGAAAAAAATATTAAAAAAACCTTGCATCCAAAAAATAATAAAAAGCTAACAAAAAGAAGGAATGAAAAAATAAAATAGAAAATAAATAAAAAAAAACAGAACAATTACTTCAGGAATGTGGTCGAAGGTCAAAGGTTTAAGGCGAATATGCACTTCATTCCCAATGTCTTGTGATTGCACAAAGTAGGAAGGGGGGGGATTACCTTGCTTGTTCACTAAACAAACAATATTAACAACAATAGCACTAGGCAAACACAAGCACAAAGGAAACACGAACATCAACAAAATGTGAAGGTACCTTAAAACAAATCACAATGGTGCTAATTGACCACTACCACAAGGGAAGTACAAGTAGTAGTAGTAGTGGCATTACGTGAGACCACAAAAAAAACACAAGCAATAATAGAAGCAACAGTGGCACCGGGTGACCATGACAATGAAGGAAACAAGAGTAACAACAATTGCGCTAGGTGAGCATGAACATGAAAGAAGCAAGTGTAATAATATAATGATAGCACCAAATGACCATGACCATAAAAGAAGCATGAACAACAAGAATAGCGATGGCGCCAAACAACTATGATGCAAAACAAATCTCAAACAAAAGACACCTCAAAGCAATTAAGCTACGAACCTCTCATTAAACCTTTCTCAAAACAAAATGAACAATGAATGAAGAAAAAGCTTTAAGGCTCTTTGTACTTCTGTTCTTGGAGGCGCCGCAAATCTAACAACTAACCTAATCACTAACCTAAACTAAGAGCTATATATTATAAAATTGAGAACTGGATCTGGGTTTTATGAGAAAACCCAGCCGGTTTTCATATTTTTTTAAATAACTAGAGTCAAGTTCTCATCACCGGTTCTCACCCATGTGAGAACCAACGGGTCAGTTTTCTACTCAGATATCAGTAAATCTGATACCCATCAGTTTTCAGTCTGAGAACCGGACTGAGAACTGGGTTGAACCAGGTCCCCATTTGAGAACTGCCCAACGGTCTTTGAAACCTTCTAAAATCTCTCTCTCTATGAATGCTTGTGGTGTAATGTCCCTCATGGACTAGGCTTATAAGACTTTCCATGATAAGCATTACCACACATAATGAGTTGTTGAAATTATCTGTCCACATTTAAGGGTCAGGATCTTGAACATTGCATAAAGAAAAAGGGTAGACCATTCCAAAACCTAAAAGCCGACCCTGAAATGTAAGATGCCCTCGCTTTCTATGCTGTAACATTACAGGTGTTGCTAGAATACACTATGAAAATTCTAAGAGTTCACCATTTAAATGGCTTATCATGGAGTGTATGTAACTAACTAGGCTAGAGGCAATTCAGATTCAAGTCTCTATAAGTTTGTCTGTGTACGAGACAAGAACCATATCCTTGAAAATCCAATTGGCACCAGAATTCATTACCTTGTGGAAAAATCCGATTAACATCAGAATTCATTACCTGGTTTGGGAATCTGACAAGCATCAGAATTCATTTATCTCAAGGTTGCATAGCAGCTGAATGACATATGAGGTATCCTTATCCACCATGGATTCCTCCCTGCATCTGCTTGAAAGTAAATTTACAAGTTCAGGATAGAAACACGAGCCAATTCTTGTTATCATGCAGATTGGATGACTACTCCATCTTGGAACCATTTCTATTCATATACTAAGGATCCATGAATTTCATTGGAGCTCATGGATCAGGGAAGCTTGCTAGCTTTTTTCTTTCCAAAGAAACTGAGAAGAGTAGGTAAATAATCCCTTCATAATATGCACACTGGAGGGGGCCAAGGGATGGTCAACAAATAGCAGCACAACATCAATGATACTGAGCATGTAACTTAGTGTAGTCATAAAACAGCCAGAGTTGTGGTGGGTATGGCCAAACTGGAGCAGCAGAAACGCCATTCAAAACACAAGAATGAAAACACATGTGTGCACATGGGGGAAAAATCTGTGAAACTCCACATATTCTGATGCTGAACATGACAAGTTAAAGACTGCAGGTCTCCTTTCTGGGCCTGAAATCTGTGTCAATTTAGTCTTGAACCCTAGGGGCAAGCTGCTGGCTTTTGAAGTGTCAAATTCAGCATTTTTTAATGAGAAAAACATAAAGCTGGCAGTGATGATTACCTTGACTTCATTGGCTTCTGGCTAAAACAAGAAAAATTTCAAAATATACTCACTGGTTTGTGTTGAAATGCAGTGCAGTAATCCCTGTACACACACTATCAGCAGCCTCAACAAACCACTATCAGATATAGATTTCAACACAACATAACTTCAATTATTGGTAATGGATCCTTCATGAGATGCCAAAAGGAATCAGAGCTTCAATCTAAAGAGGAGTTGCTGAGGTCTCTAGCCATCTCTTCTCATGCAGTGCCTGTACAGGTTGTTTGTTGTTTCCTCCTCATACAATTGGTTCAATGGTCAGGAGCCAAGTTCTTAGCACACCTGGCTTCCATGAACTCTTGCTGCTGCACTTGGGGATAAACTTGTTGTCATCACCCTGTTCCAGGTGAGGTCTCATGCACATGGAGTTCGCCTCTTCATTGTAGCTGCAAGCAAAATCTATTACTTCTTCTGTTGGACTGGAAATGGAATTTGTCACTATGGAGCTTTCAGGTTGTCTGAAGTCTCAACCCTAGACCTCTTGACTGTTTTGATTCACCGGGAATAAGTAAACAAAACATGTGATTCTGTCATCAAGCAAAAATCTCTGTGCAAAAGGATGTGTAGTCACCCTCAGACTGCAGACATTATTATCTAAGGGATTTCTGTATTCTCACAAGGGAAATCTTGCGAGATCAAAGAAAGCCATCGGCACAGACAACAGTGAGTCTTCGGCTTCTCAATTGCATGTTGGAGTCATTTTTCAGTTTGATAGAAATTTCCCTCGCTTGTTTGTGGGCACAAGCACAAAGATATCAGTGTCTTGCACTTGCAATTGCAGGCACATTTTGGGTCTTAAGGAGAGAGCCTTGTTATAGCTGTTTCAGAGAATGACTGTCCCATTCTCTCCAGCTATATTGTTGGGACCATGGAGAGAGGTCCCAACAAAAGTACAGTAGTATTCTTCAGCAACGAATCACAAGAGTACTATCTTTATTCCATCCCATGTACCACCTCTCTCCCAAGGTTTTGATTTAATTTCAGTTTTCTGATTCTGCAGTGAGTGATGCCATGAAGGTGGGGGAGCAATTGCCATTAAGGAGAGTCGTGTCACTCTGTATGAGCTGCACAATATGTCTTGAGGAGAGCTTAACAAAGCCAGTCAGTCTCTCAACAACAAGAAAGTCAGGAAACCGTAAATGATGATCTTTTCTGACCTCTTTCCTTCTCACCCGTCTTCCATCATCATTGTCCAGATCAAGCGTGGATAAGTCCTTGATGAGGATCCACCTCTCTCTATGTCCCTAAACCCTAAACCCTCAACCCTCAACGATGGACCAGAAAGGAAGCAGCAAACCTTGAGAATGACTTTTCCTGACTCGGAGACCGACTTGGAGGCGGAATCAATAGCTGACATTGAGAAAACCCTCCCAGAACCCCCTCCTTGAAAGGAAGAAGATCACAGTCACAAACAACAAGGTTACAACAGAGAGACCTGCTGATGATAATATGCCAGAACAACATTGTGTGCATCTTGAAGATGACAAATTAGAAGGCTATTGACAAAGCAAATTTGCTAGAAACCTTGTTCTTATTTTATTTTCTTCTTTGCCTGCCTATCTAAACAGCATGATGGGTGCAACATAATCCAGAATGGAAAAGCAATACCTCCTCAGACTCCTCCTTCGGATTTGTCCTAAAAAACAGTACCTTCTTCTTCCTCTTCTGCTTTGGCTTCTTTGCATTTTTGTTGTTGTTGTTGGACTTCTTTGATTTGTCTAAAAAAATAGTGCCTTCTTATTGTTAATGTTGTCCTTCTTCTTCTTCTTCATATTTTTGTTTTTTTCTTCTGCTTCGTCATCTTCTTCGATTTATCTTTGACAACAGTGCCTTCTTCATTTTCTCCTTCTTCTTCTATTTTGCCTTTTTGTTGTCGTCGTCGTTTTCCTCTTGTTCTTCTTTGTCGTATTCATTCATTTGTCTTTGGTTATCTTCATCTTGGCCTCGTGTTCAACAACAAGCGTGATGAAACGTAGAGTAATCCAGCCTCAAAAAAAAAACAATGAGTAATTGTCTCGGTCGTCGATCTTCTCCTTTGATTATATTATTTATGTTTGATTGTCACTTACTTCTATGTGCGCCGTCGGAACAACAACAATCAGCAACACAAACGCAAGCCATAGGCAGGCATTGCGGAAGACGCTAATCACAATTGCAGGAATCATCAGGAAGGTGTATGGTTTATTTTGTAGCCATTGTCATTATGATCAAGAGCTCTCTAACTGTGGTAGGTAGCAATTAATCAGGCCGCGTTTTTGTTTTCGTTACAAAGTGAACGGTGATTAGGAGTTAGTATGTGACCTTGTAAAATGGATTCTTATATCCAAGGTTAGTTCTTACTGTTTTTATTCAATATCACCCATAAAACTAAAACTGGGATGGCAAATGGATGAGAGATTACTGGGAGCAACCCAATTGGACTAATCAAACTATCTAGCCAATCAACAGTCGGTGTTAGGCCTTGTTATGCCGTTCACCAGCCTCTGCAAACTGTGAAAAATCCTGGGCCAAACTATTTTACTGAGCCCAACCGGCATATTTTCACTTGTCTCAATTTAATTTTCATTTGCACGGTCACATGTTTTTTAATTTTATGATCTGCCTCTTCTTCTTACCCGGTACCAGGGGCGATGGCAAAGTTTTCGTTGCGCATTCATTACACACCAAACACACATTCAATACGGCTGGAAATAATAATAATTTCCGTCATGCACCACGACATCGGCATTTGATGCAGCAGTAGCAGTTCATGAGTGATCTGATTCTGCTGTAACTGCATTTAATGCGTTGTTGTTACAGTTTGTTGCAAGAGCATCATTGTTGTTGTTCGTTGGACTACTCTTCACTCCACTCTCTGTCTCTGTCTCTCTCTTTCTCCGCAGATCAACACCATCTGGACAACAGGTGCAATACTTTCATCATGCACGACGACGAGTACGCGGCGGAGTTGTAGCGGGGCGTTCCTTCTGATGCTTAAAACCCGAATGATTTCCGACCCTTTCTTCGTCGATCACCTGTGATTTTGTAATCGTCGGCATTCTTCCAGTGGATGAGTCTGTATCCGTCTGGTTGTAGACTTGGCTCGAAGCAAGTCCAAGTGGCAGAACTTGAAGCTGCATTCGCATTGTCGTGTTGCAGTTTCGGGAGGTGTGAGGTGGAGGATAGGCGATTGCAGCAGCTCGTTGTGCGAAGCGACGGCTTTGTGAGCTTGTTTCCTGCAGACTAGGGGAAAATCCGTGCATAGTTTTCTCCATTGCAGTGTGTAATCTCTCTCTCTCTCGTCTTCTCCATGATGTTCCATCGAGTGTTCATGAGGTTGATCAACTTTGCGCATGACTCTGTCGGGGGTTTTCTTTTCATTCGGGAATGTTTTTTTGTTGGATATTTGCAGGATTGAATGCTTTCCGGCGGTGATCGGAGCATTAATCTCATCAGCAGTTCGGGAGTCTCCCGAGGAGTTTGTCGCTTTTAGACTCCGCGAAGAATATCGTCTCCGATTTAAGTATCATGGCTTCAGTGCAGCTGAATGGAGAGGGGGGCGCGGGAAGCAGCAGGTTGATGGGAACATCGGAGGAGAATTGGATCAAGTCGACTGCGCTCGGGACAGGGTTGGCGGTTTTTGCGATCGCATTGAGACGGTCGCTGGAAGTGCGGTGGGTGACCGAGGCTACTCGTGAGGTGATCGAGCAGCATAGCCTTTTGAGAGCGCAGGCGGTGCAGAATGCTAAGGGGAAGCTGGCGTTTCAGGTGTCTTCGGAGCCTGCTTCTCCCTCGGTGGAGGTTTTGCCGTGGCCGAGCAGGGAGTTGGCTTCTTCTTCTTGTCTGTCTGGGGTCTTGGCGCTTCCGGACGATGAGGGAGATAATGCCTTCAGCTTGGCGCTTGACCAAGTGATCAGACAGGAGATGAATGCTCCGTTTCTGAATTCTGAAGGAAAACCGAGCCTTCCTCTTGATCTGTTCCAGGTTAGGTTGCAATCTTTTTTCTCTTCTAAGTAGATGCTTTGCATTGGCGCTTGAGTTCTTGAGTTGTAATGATTTGAAGTGCGTGTAGATTCATGTGTACTCGGAGCCATCTCAGTCGCAGACCATCATCATCATGCGATTTCACAGTGGCGGGCTGGACAGGCCTTCTGCTGTAACAGTCGTCCAGGAGTTCTTTACAGCTTTGAATGCCATTGTAGATGGTGCGGCCCCTCAGCTCAGTGGTAATCCAGGCACAAGTGTGTTACTGGCTCCAATTGAGGAATTGATTCCCAAAGGCAAAGCGTCCAAGAATTTTCTCCAGAAGGGGTTGGACACCGTCGGCTATGCCCTGAATGCCAAGAAATATGCTCTTCTTCCTTTCCAGCCTAACTACACTGATCAGCGCAAGGAGCCTTTTCACTCCGATTTCTTGACATACACTCTTGGAAGGGCAGGTAAAAGGTCTTGCATGAATGTATCCAGCTTGCAATTCATCAGCTTATTTCCAATCTTAACTTCTGTACTGTCCTTGAATACTTGAAGGATTCATTCAAGCCTGAAACCTGACAAACATTGGTGGATTGGAAATGGAGACAGGTACTTTAGATCTATTGGGTGCATGCAAGCAGGAGAATACAACACTCGCAGGTGCATTGGCAGCAGCATTCTTGAAGGCAGCCAGCAACATGAAAGAGATAAAAGACCAGAAGAAAGATGAATTCAACTTCACCAGGTGGAGCTACTCTTCCCTCTCCGCCTACACATGCTGCAATTTCGGTCCCATTTCCTCCTTGAAACACATCAGTCATCACTATTTTCTGCACAGATTGAAGTAGAGCTCTATTTGTGCTTTGTTTGCAGCTTGGTGGATTGCAGGTATCATTTTGAGCCCACTCTACCAGAATGTGTAATGGGCAACTATGTCTCTGGCATACCACAAACACAACAAGTGAAGGAAAACATGACATTCTGGGATGTTGCACGAGCTGTTTCTTCCACCACTGAGAAGGAGTTGTCCAAATATCGACAGTTCTCTGAACTCCCTGTTATCAATCTGCTCTTCTCACAGGTTTCCTGCCTTCACCCTAGCAAAAGCATATTGCATCCAAAGCCTTCTGGAGTGATCAAATTAGCAAGGAATGTGGAAAATCTTCTTCTGTAAATCTGTTAATCATGTATATAATGTGAGCCTTGATTAGTTTCAAATCTTAGTGCAGATGTGCAGAGTTAACAGTAGCAAAAGCTTCACTCTTGTTTGATTGATTGCCTTGAAATTCCAAAGCTTGCTCTTGCTTGATTATTTGGCTTTCTCACACTTGCTATTTCTTTGCTTTTGCTCGACTGCCTTCTGCACAGTTGCTAACCTGGACAGCTGGAATGTGTGTTTTCTTTTGTGATTGTGTGTATGCAGGTATTGAAGCATCCAGGTGTGACACCAGGCTCATCAATGAGGACAGCTCTGTTTTCTCTGTTTGTAGACAAGCCTCTGGAAGGGAAATGGAAGGATGTGGAGAAGCTAAATGTGGCTGCTGCATGTGGTCCAATGCCATCTATGCATGGTGTAGGACCTTGTTTTTCTGTTACTGAAATGCTGATGGAGGGACCTGATCTGTGTGTGTCCCTTGTCTATCCACAGCCAGTGTTTAACCGCAATCAAATGCACACATATGCAACTGCTGTAGTGGAGCTTCTGAACTCATCTGCAAAGAACCATTAGTTTTGTGAAATTCACTTACCCAGAAACATCCTTTATGAGATTTTGTAGCCAATTGCTGATACAGCTGTTGCACTGGAGCATTTGAACCCAGCAGCAACAAAAGGGTTGATATTTGTTTACTCAACAATTGTGTGTGGACATGAAGTGTGGTTCTGTAGTGAGAGGACCATCATCATAATTAGCAGCAGCAGCAGAGGTTTTTGATTCAAGCAATCAGAGGAAAGCTTCTGATATGCAAAAATAGAGTGCAAAAATGCCTTTCTGTTTTTGGTCTCCCAATTGAGTTTTTGGGGATTATAATTTCTCTCCTCCAGTCTACTCAAGATGTTGCATCTTTGCTTCAGATTTCAGATGAAATGAGGGAAGACTAAGTGTTGTCCTGATCTCATCTCAAAGCAACCTTTGGCCCTGGTGCTACTTTTTTTGGGTTTTTGATGGAACCTCTGGTCTTGAGACTGGTTTTTTGGTTAAGACAAGCTTCAGTTCCATTCATTTTGTTGAACTAATTGAACAAGAAGTGTGTAATTAAGTTTCATTCAAATAAAAATATTGAGTGAGATTGTGTGCAACTTGAATTGAAATGGATATAAATTCATAAACTGAATTTAATGACTGGATTCAATTCAACAATTAAATCTAAATTAAATTAAAGAAAATAAATGCAAATTGGTGGAGAAGGTATTGAAAACTGATTCATGAATATGGTTTTTAGAAATAGAAAACTTCAAAGAACACCAATCCACAAAAACACTTTTTTAATATTCTTGAAAATGAGCTAAACAAATTCAAGCCTCGTACCATCTATATGATGATTATAACTACAAATGATGAAATGGAAAACTTTCCTCAAACTAACACCAACTAATCATTGGAATAGAGGCGCTTGAAATAAGAAGTGACAATCGAATATCGATTATGCTTTGGAATTGGCCCTTGAAGATTCTATTATCACCTAATGGACTGATGATTCACCCTAATGGGTTTGTAGCGTTCTTGGGTAAGCATGGTATTATTGTGACCCACTATTATTGCGTACAAGTGCTTGTAATTATATTTCTTTAGAGCATCATCACTCAAACCTTGAAATTGGGCCTCAATTGAGATTGGTTACATCCAAAAGATAAACTCCATGTTCTCCCCCCTCCCCACCCATGCAAAAGAAAATTAAGCATTATAAAATGTGAGACACTTAAATGTGATCACATGGGTGAATCAAAAACAAAAAATACTAAAAAGTTTTCCTAGATTTCTTTGTGTCATTTATTCCAATCCACATAAGTTATTCAAAGTTGCCTCTGGATTTGAATACTGTAGTTCATCCACATACTCTGGTTCAAAGAAATTTTCAACAGCCAATCAAAAGTGCTCTTATAGATCTTATTGGAGAGTCATGTATCTTGTGCATATTTACAAGTTCAAATTTAATTTGAAGTTATTTAAAGTTTAACTTCATTCAAATTATTTCTTACAAACATTTATATTGCTATCAATGGAGATGTTGTGATAAGCTTCAATAGGGATATATCCCATGCCCAACACAATTGGAATTCTTCCCCTAACTCTTAAATTCAACCCAATAGACATTGAGATCAATAGTTAAAATGATCAACATGATTTGACTTTTAAGTTTTAAAGATATGAAAAAAAGGGAACAAGAGGACTCGTCTTGAAGCTGAAATGAATCCACCTTTGCTTCAAAATAAAGGTTGGAAAAATATTTAACAAACTTATCCTGTATGAAATGAACATTTCTTTTAAGTATAAATTGTTATCAATTTTTTCTTTTCAATTTCCCTCCCAATATCATTCTTTTTTTCAAAAAACATCTCATTTTCATTTAGTTTTGGGTTTTAAAGGTAAATATTTTCATGAGCCCTTTCCACTATTTCCTTTAAACTCGTTTATTTTAACACCATTTCAACCTTTATAGCTATTCATCCCAAATTTTATGGTTTTTTTTCTTTAATTTTTTTTTTTTGGTCTAATCAAGTTCTTTGGAAATTTTTTTGTTCATCAAGGTGGCATTCAATTGTATATCCCCCTTTGGTAGTTAATTGTCATGTCACTACTTTACCCTAAGGTCAATTTTATTATTAAAAAATATTTAAAATAATGAAACATGATTTTCATGAAAATAGAAAGCTGAGGTGTTGAAAACTATCATAATTAATGCAGATTACAATCTGAATCATTTGGCTTCTCATATGAAACTATCATAGTAGATTATGAAATAGTAATAATTTCAAATTCATAAAAAGGAATTCATTTCTGAAAAAAAAGATATTCATTTTGTCCATGTGGAAACCAAACCGGTTACAATATGGTTTCTAGTTTCTACCATACTAGATAATTGATTGTCTCCATGGGAAGATTTTGCAAGTGGTTCTGAAAACTATATTTTCACATTTACAAAGGGCATATTCATTATTGCATCACATAGGTCTTAGGATCAGTCAATCATCTCATGGGCATGGTCAAGTTGTTTAGTGGGGTTTGCTCGATTGTGACAAGGAAAATGTTATATTATTTCATCAACCACATTTTATGCCTTATGTTTTGAAATTGCTTTGCAATCAAGGTTTTTTTTTTCAAAGTTTTCAAGTAGGTCCACTGGCAAGAATCCCCAACATTAATTGATTTAAAATGGTGACTATCTTAGGTGGGTTGTATTTTAGAAAAGTGTTTCTACAAATTGTGACTTTAAAAAAGTGCCTAGTTTTGGATATGGCTAGTTTGATTATTTTTATTTCAAAAAATGGTGAAAAGTATTCCTAAAAATCAGATCAGAAAAAATGAGGCATTGGGCAGCCCATAAATTTTTTATTTTGTGATTAACTGAAAACTCATTTGGCAACTCACAAGGTGATATGGAGTTTGGCAATTTGGCAATGTGGTCACCTGGGGAATGCAAAGTTCAATAATATGGTTCAATTCTAGCCATTTTACAAAGACTCAAGTAAAGTTTGGTTATGATATTAAAATGAAAAATTTATGGATTTCAACTTTATTATTTCATGTCATATCATATATTGAGCCATTATATGAATTTTGGAATGAAAATCAATATGAGTTTTGAGTTTTTTTATTATTTTGGTTGGTCAATTAGTTCATATTTTATATATTAATTCACTTGGTCTTCCTGTCTGTCTGTGACGTGACGTTCTGCTGCATAAGACGTTCTGCTGTAGGACCGGCGGCAGTTGGGAAAAGCAACTGCTCCCTTCTGCAATATTCTTTTGCCATGCCTTGATGGGTCTTGCTGCTTCTTCCTCCTCTGCAATTTTTCTGTAATGTGTCTCTCGCTGTGTGTTCTCTGGTACAATACTGATCCAGAGGTCTGTTTTGCAATCTTTGCAGAGTCGGAGCTGATGAAGAAAGAGATGCTACAGAGGATAGAGGAGCGTCGCAAGAAGTCACCACCCGTTGTAATGCAGGATGCTCCTTGACATGAAATACCATCACCACCAGCAGTTGTGGAATTGTCTCCACAGGCATCCTCTCTCCCCTCGCCTCCACCTCCTCCAGAAACAGAAACTATGAAAAAGCCTTCCTCAATTCTCTCCAAACCTCTGGCTGCTGTGGGTGGAGAAGATACTGTCCTTCAACAGGACATTGCAAAACAGAGTAACTCACAGCAACCTGGACAACAATCACCGGTAGAGCGACCTTGCTGCAATTACTGTCTGTTTTACAACAGTCT
>Ga0116231_10000570_pt1 | contig 66165 bp, 55 predicted proteins | sample S1TSphgellanicum_2_FD_89695 | JGI IMG/M metagenome (GOLD analysis project Ga0116231, IMG submission 89695) | Host-associated microbial communities from peat moss isolated from Minnesota, USA - S1T2_Fd - Sphagnum magellanicum MG | ecosystem: Host-associated > Plants > Peat moss > Unclassified... | reverse complement strand
TTGTTGATCCAGATCGCCGAGGCGGCCGGGTTGCCGGCCAGGCGGGAGGCGATGTTTGAGGGTGCCGCGATTAATGCCACCGAGGGCCGGGCGGTGCTGCATACGGCGCTGCGGGCGCCGGCCGGCGCCCGGGTGCTGGTGGATGGGAAGAATGTTGTGCCCGCGATTCAGGACACGCTGACCCGGCTGTTTGCGTTTGCCGATGCGATCCGGGAAGGGGCGATTACCGCCGCGGATGGGTTCCCGTTCACCGATGTGATCAATATCGGTATCGGCGGCTCGGACCTCGGCCCCGTGATGGTGACCGGGGCGCTGGCGCCCTACCATGACGGGCCACGGACGCATTTTGTGGCGAATGTGGATGCAGCGCACCTCGCCGATACGATACGGCGGCTGGACCCGGCGCGGACGCTGGTGATCATCGCCTCCAAAACTTTTACCACGGTTGAGACCATGACCAATGCGGCCGCGGCGCGGGCATGGATTGCGGGGGCGGTGGGGGAGGCGAATCTGGGGGCGCATTTTGCCGCGGTCTCCACCGCGACGGACAAGGCCGCGGCGTTCGGGATAAAGCCAGAGCGCGTGTTCGGGTTCTGGGACTGGGTGGGGGGGCGCTACTCGGTCTGGTCGGCGATCGGGTTGCCGGTGATGCTGGCGATTGGGCCCAAGAATTTTGCGCAGTTTTTGGCCGGCGGGCATGCGATGGACGAGCATTTCCGGAGCGCGCCGTTGGCGCAGAACCTGCCGGTGCTGCTCGCCCTTGCGGGCGTCTGGCACCGGGATGTGTGCGGCTACCAGGCGCGGGCGATTTTGCCGTATGACCAGCGGCTGGCCAGGCTGCCGGCCTATTTGCAGCAGCTGGACATGGAATCCAACGGCAAATCCGTGCAGCTGGACGGCACGGCCGTGGCGCGCGCCACGGGGCCGCTGGTGTTCGGCGAGCCCGGCACCAACGGGCAGCACGCGTTCTACCAGCTGATCCACCAAGGCACCGACGTGATCCCGTGCGAATTTTTGATCGCCGCCGCGGGGCATGAGCCGGGTTTGCGGCACCACCACGAGCTGCTGATCGCCAATTGCCTCGCGCAATCCCAGGCGCTGCTGCGCGGCCGCAGCTTGGCCGAGGCGGGCGGCAACCCGCACCGTGTGTTCCCCGGCAACCGCCCTTCCCTCACCCTCGCCTACCGGCAGCTCACCCCCGCCACGCTCGGCACGCTGATCGCGCTGTACGAGCACCGGATTTTTACCGAGGCGGCGATTTGGAACATCAATGCGTTCGACCAATGGGGCGTGGAGCTCGGCAAGGAGCTCGCCAACAAGCTGCTGCCGGCGGTGCAAGGCAAATCAGAACCAACCCAGCATGACGGCTCAACCGCCGGTCTGGTGGCCTTCCTCAGACGCTAACTCAGGCGTTAAATCGCGCTCATGTAAAGCCTGCACGCGCGATAGCAGCTCGGTAAACTGGAACGGCTTCACGAGATAATCATCCCCGCCGGTCTCCATACCCTTCATCCAATCCTGCAAACCGCCCAGGCCGGAGAGAAACAACACCGGCGTCGCGATGCCGCTGGCGCGCAGAGACGCCAGTAAATCCGCGCCATCCACGCCGCCCGGCAATTGACGGTCGAACACCATCACATCAAACCGCTCAGCCCGCGCCCGGGCCTCACCCGCCTTGGCATCCGGCGCGTGCACAATCTCCACCCCCGCCTCAGCCATGCCATCGCATACCAGCCGGGCTACCGTCTCATCATCCTCAACCAGCAATATGCGCATATCCATCCCCAGAGGTTTGCCCCCAACCGCAGCTTTAAATATAAACATCGCGCAAGACCAATTACCGTATGATTTATTTGCGATAAATTACTGGTAACAGGCTGGCCGTTGCAGGAAACCGAATGACCGAGCCAACCGACGACCACGCCGCCACCGAACAGCTGCAACACTTCGCCGCCTGCATCGCGCATGATTTCAACAATCTGCTGACCGGCATGCTCGGTAACCTCGAGCTCATGCAAATGCGCGCACAGCGGCAGAAGATCACCACGCTGGAAGGCTATCTCGAAGGTGCGCGCAACGCCGGAAACCGTGCGGCAATCTTCGCGAGCCGGCTGCTCGCCTATTCAGGCCGGGCCGGGCAAACGCCAAAACCGACCAACGCCGCTGAACTGCTCGCAACGCTCGCCGGCGCACTCGCCGAAACCGGGCAGCCGATCACCCGCGGGCCCATCCCCGCCAGCGCCACCATCCTGTGCGACCCGGCACTCGCGGAACTCGCCCTGCAGGAACTGTTCAATAACGCGGCCGAAGCGCTGAGCCCGAACGGAAAAATCACCGCCAGCCTCACCACCTCCCCAACCCACGCCACCATCACAATCCACGACACCGGCCACGGCATGGCACCCAATACCCTGGCGCTGGCCACCACCCCGTTCTTCACCACTCGTACCAGCGGCGCGGGAAGGGGACTCGGGCTGCCGATCGTCACACGCTTCGCCACCCAGGCGGGCGGCAGGCTGGAATTGATCAGCCAACCAGAGGCCGGAACCACTGCCCGGCTGGTGGTGCCTTTGGTTTGAAGGAAGCAAGGCCAGGGCTCCGCCCTGGACCCGCCGGGGCCTGAGGCCCCGGACCCCCATTAATAAGGCTTGGCGGAGGGAGGGGTAATTCGCCGCCTCGGATAGCGCATTCATTTATAGATGGTAGCGGCGAATTACCCCGCCCTCCGCCAAGCCTTTACTTAATTCGAGGGGTCTGGGGCCCTAGGGCCCCAGCGGGGTCCAGGGGCGGAGCCCCTGGCCTTGCTTACTTCAAAACCCAGGGCACCACTGGCTGGGACGGGAGGGATCGAACCTCCGAATGGCGGAATCAAAATCCGCTGCCTTACCGCTTGGCGACGTCCCAGTGGTGCGGGTGGTCATATGTCGTTGGGGGCGGGCTCGTAAAGCCCCCCGCCCCAGCGCCACCAGCTGGGGTTGGGGATGAGGGTTGCGGCGTGGGCGGCGGCGGCTGGGGTTGCGAAGATGGCGAAGCAGGTGGCGCCGGAGCCGCTCATGCGGGCAAGCAGGGCGCCGGGGAGCAGGGTGAGGGTTGTGAGCAGGTCCGCGATGATGGGCTGCAGGGTGATGGCGGGGGTTTGCAGGTCGTTGGTGCAGGCGGTGAGTGTGGCGGCCATGGCGGCGGCGTTGGGCCAGGCGGCGGGGAGGGTTGCGGGCGGGGTGAAGGGACCGGAGCGGGCGCGGAACACGGCGGGGGTGGGCACCGCGATGCCGGGGTTGGCGAGCAGGATGCCGAAGGGCGGGAGTTGCGGGGCGGGGGCGAGGATGTCGCCGATGCCGCCCATGCGGGCGGGCTGGCGGGCGAGGCAGACGGGTACGTCCGCGCCCAGAGTGAGGGCGGGTTCGTGCAGCTTGGTTTGGAGGTTCCAGAGGCGTGATAGCAGGCGGAGTGCCGCTGCCGCGTCCGCCGAGCCGCCGCCGATGCCGGAGGCAACGGGCAGGTTTTTGGTGAGGGTGAGGGCGGCGCCGGCGCTGGGGTGCAGCGCGCGGGCGGCGCGCAGCAGGAGGTTATCCGGCTCGGCCTGGAGCGGAGCGCCGAACGGGCCATCGATGGTGAGGGAGAGGGTTGCGGCTTGGGTGGCGGTGACTTCATCGCCGATGGCGGGGAAGACGGCCAGGCTGTCCAGCAGATGATAGCCGTCCGCCCGTTTGCCGGTGACGTGCAGGAACAGATTGACCTTGGCGGGCGCGAATGAGCGGAGCATCAAAGGACAGCCGTTCTTTTGTTAAAAAAAAAGCACCAAAAAAAATTTTGTCCTTTTAGCGTGTGCCGGTTGAGCGCTCCCGCCCCGAGGGATTCAAAAGTTTTTTGCTGCTTTTTTTCAAAAAAGCAGGGCTTGCTGGCTCGCTTCAAAAATCCGCCCGCAATTCGCTGGTGATCTCGGCGCGCAGTTTTGCGTCCGGCCCCAAAGCGAGGGCGCGCTGCCATTGGTAATTGGCTTGGAGTTTTTGCCCGGCGGCCCAGAACGCGTCCCCCAGATGGGCGTTGACCTCGGCGTCGTCCGGGTCGAGCTCGACGGCCTGGGTGAGCAGGGCGAGGGCCGTGCCGGTTTGGTGGGCGCGCAGATCGGCGTAGCCGAGCGAGTCGATCACCGCGCCGTCATTCGGGTCCAGGCTGACCGCCTGGGTCAGCATTTGCCGCGCCTCGGCCAGATGTTCGCCGCGCAGGGCCCAGCTATAGGCAAGGTAGTTCAGGACATAAGGCTGGTTGGGTGCGAGGTTGCGGGCGGCGACGAGGTCCGGTTCGGCGGCGGCCCAGTTACCCAGCTCGTCCTCGCATATCCCGCGATCAAACAGCAATTGCCAGGCGGCCTGCGGTAGCGGCGTGCCGAGATCGGCCAGGGCCTGGTCGTAATAGGTGATCGCGGGCTGGAATTGGCCGGCCTCGCGCAGCGTGTCGCCGGCGATTTGCGGGAGATCGGGATCGCCGGGGTTGGCTTGGATCAGGTTTTTGAGGATGGCCACAGCGTCATCGGTGCGGCCTAGGCTGGCGAGCTGGTCTGCCTCCTGCAAGGCTGCGGGGCCGTAGAGTGGGTCGGTTGGGGGGATGGGCTTTAGGGTTGCCAGCGCTAATTCGGACTGCGCGGTGCTGGGCTGTGTGGCTGGCGGGGCGGCCTGGTCCTGCGCGCCGGCCAGCAGCAGCCTGGCGGCCGAGAAATCCGGCCGGAGCTGCAAAGCAAGCTGCAGGAAGGCGATTTGCAACTGCGCGTGGCCCGGGGCGCCGAGTGCGCCGGCGATGGTGAGATAGGCCTCGGCGATGCCCTGTGCGGGCGTGCTCACCACCTTGTTGGCGATTTGGGCCTGCAGGCCGGGGAAGGCCAGAGCGAGGTCTGGATGGGCGGACATGAGTTGTGCCAGCACGGCGTCCGCCGCTTGGGGCTGGCCGGAACGCGCCTCCCAGCTCGCCAAAATCTCCGCCAGGCGCAAATCAGGCTGGGCGCCGCCGAGGGAGGCGTAGAGCGGGGCGGCATCCTTGGTGTCACCGGCCACGTCGGCGATGAGTGCGGCGTTCAGCGTATAGACCGGGCCGAACGGGCCATCCGCGCCCAGAGGACGCAAGCGTGAGAGCGCGCCCTGCACATCCCCCTGCCCGGCCTGGCACCAGGCCAGCAGGATCGGCTGGATCAACTGGGTGAGCTGGTCGGGCGGCAGGCTGGCGTAAATCTGTGCGGCACCGGCGTAATCTCCGGCCTGCACCGCGGCGTCGCCACGCAGCAAAGCGGCCAGGCTGTTGCCCTGCATATCCGGCGCCAGCGCCACAGCGAGATTGCTGCCCGAGAGCAGAGCTGCCATGAATGCTGGCTGAACTAACGCAGCGTTATCAGGGTCCTCGCGCAGGGCCAGGCCGTAAAACTGGCTCGCGGCGGCTGAGTCGCCCTTCGCGTCGGCATAGCGCGCGGCGAGATAGGCGCCGTACGCGCCGTTGACGTCGGCATCGGCCGGCGCACCGCTGCCCATCGCGCAGGCGGAGAGCAGCACGCATGCACCAATAAGAAACCGGCTCTTCACCAAAGGTGCATCATTCATACGCAAATCTCTAGCAGCGCCACCGGCCAGCGGCAAAGCCCGGCTTGTGAGCCACCATGCTCTGGTCTAACGCTGCGCATTACCACCGGCCGCACGGCGAACCCTGAAAGCGTCACGCATGACCCCTGCCTTCACCGCCACCACCGCCGGCATCACCGTCTCGGTCCAGGTGTTTTATCTGCCGGACCAATCCAAGCCCGAGCAAAACCATTATGTCTGGGCGTACCGGATTAATATCCGGAATGACGGCGATACCACCGTGCAATTGCTGCGCCGCACCTGGCACATCACGGATGCAACCGGGCACACACAGATCGTGCACGGCAAGGGCGTGGTGGGGGAAACCCCGCTGATGGGGCCGGGGGCGGGCTACGAATATACCTCCGGCACGCCGCTGCCGACCTCGTCCGGCTTCATGGTCGGTAAATTCCATATGCAATATATTCCGTCAGGTGCCGAGTTTGACGTCGCGGTCCCGGCGTTCAGCCTGGACAGTCCTCACAAAAATACCCGCCTGCATTAAGGTTGCGCGTTCCGCGTGCTTGCCCATATCGCTGTTTAGGGCCTTGATGGACCCGAAGAACCGCTAGAAGCCCACGGAGACCGGCCTTGAACATCCACACGCCCGCCGCCAAACTCAATAAGAACCCGCGCGCGCCGAAAAAACCGAGCCGCGCCGAGGCGGAAGCCGCCGTGCGCACCATGCTGCTCTGGGCCGGCGAAGACCCCGAACGCGAGGGGCTGCTCGATACGCCCGCACGCGTCGTACGCTCCTACGAGGAGTTTTTTCGCGGCTACGGGGAAGACCCGGTCGCGCTGCTGGCACGTACCTTCGAGGAAATCGAAGGCTATGACGAAATGGTCGTGCTGAAAGATATCCGCGTGGAAAGCCATTGCGAACACCACATGGTGCCCATTATCGGCAAAGCCCATGTGGCGTATCTGCCTGGCTCACGCGTGGTCGGGATCAGCAAGCTGGCGCGCGTGGTGGACGCCTTCGCCCACCGCTTCCAAATCCAGGAAAAACTCACAGCGCAAATCGCCAATACCATCAACGACGTGCTGCAGCCGCGCGGTGTCGCCGTCATCATCGAAGCCGGACACCAATGCATGTCCACCCGCGGGGTGCATAAACCCGGCGCCTCCATGGTCACCAGCCGTATGCTCGGCGCCTTCCGGGACGACCCAAGCACGCGCAAGGAGTTCCTCACCATCGTCTCGTCGCGGTCCTGCACGGGCGTGGAGTATTGAGTTTGAGGACGTAAGGCCAAGGGGCTCCGCCCCTTGGAACCCCGCTGGGGCCGTAAGGCCCCAGACCCCTCACATTGAAGTAAAGCTCTCCGGGCGGGTGGGTCATTCGCCGCTGATACCGTGCCACATAAGCTAGGTCCGAAGCGGCGAATGACCCACACGCCCGGAGAGCTTATTCATGGGGTTTGGGGCCTGTCGCGCCGGAGGCGCGCCATCAAGTATGAGGCGGCCCGTAGGGCCGACGCCCCAATGGGGGTCCAGGGGGCAAAGCCCCCTGGCCTTACTTCGGCAAACACAACTCCAGCACCCCGAGCACGGCGCCGAAGGCGAGGATGCTGCCGGCGTAGATGGCGGCGAACCAGGCGATGCGGCGCCAGGCGGGGCTAATGGTAATGCGCGCCATGTTCAATTTTGCCGCGGAAGATGTAGTAGGCGAACATGTTGTAGGCGAGGATGATGGGGATGAGGATGACGACCCCGGGGAACAGGAATTGCAGGCTGGGGGTTGGGGATGCGGCCTGCCAGATGTTGAGGGATGGCGGGACGATGGCGGGGAAAATGGAGTAGCCGAGGCCGCCGAAGGAGACCACGAACCAGCCGAGCGCGCAGAGGAACGGTGTTTTGTCGTGGTGTGCGGCGTCCGCCCGGTGCAGATGGGTGAAGAAGAAATAGGCCAGGATGAGCACGCAGATGGGGGCGACAGCGGTGGCGAAGACGCCGGGATAAACGAACCAGCGATGGTAGAAATCCGGGTTGAGGAAGGGTGACCAGAGGCCGACAATGCCGAACAGAGCGAGCATGGCGAGGCCGAGCCATTGCGCGTGGCGGCGCATGGCGGCTTGCAGCAGCCCGGCGGCGCGCCAGATGATCCAGGTGGCGCCGAGCAAGGCGTAACCGATCACGACGGCGATGCCGCAGAAGATGGTGAAGGGGCTGAGCCAGGAGAGCGCGCCGCCAGCATAGGCGGCATTATTGATGGCGGTGCCCTGCATGATGCCGCCGAGGATGGCGCCCTGGCAGAAGGCGGCGACGACGGAGCCGCCGAGGAAGGCGTAGTCCCATAGATGCCGGAGTTTTTCGGTGGGGGCACGGAAGCGGAATTCGAAGGCGGTGCCGCGGAAGATCAGGCCCATCAGCATCAGGATGACCAGCGGGTACACGGCCGGGAGGATGACGCTATAGGCCTCGGGGAAGGCGCCGTAGAGGGTGCTGCCGCCCAGAACCAGCCAGGTCTCGTTACCGTCCCAGACCGGGGCGATGGAGTTGACCATCACGTCCCGGTTGGCGGTGTCGCGTTCGAGCGCGAAGAGGATGCCGATGCCGAGGTCGAAACCGTCCAGCACCACGTACATCAAAATGATGAACGCCATGATGAGGGCGAAGGCGACGGGCAGCCAGGGCGCGCCGGCTGGGATGAGCCCGAAGCTGAGGGTGGTGAGCATTATTCAGCCGGGGCGGGGTTGGTTGCCATTTTGCCGCCGACCAGACCGTGGCTGCGCAAGGGCGCGTCTTCTGCCGGCGGGGATTCGCCGGGCGTTGGCGGCTTGGCCATCATGCTGAGCACGTAGGCGATGCCGCTGCCGAACACGAGCGCGTAGATGATGATGATCACGGCAAACGAGGTGATCACCTCCGGCAAGGTGATGGGCGAGGCGCTTTGCGCGGTCGTGAGCTGGCCGTACACGGTCCAGGGCTGGCGGCCGGTTTCGGTCGTGGTCCACCCCATGACGATGGCGATGAAACCGTCCGCCGACATTAGCATGCATAGGTAGTGGAACCAGCGCGTGTCATAGAGCCGGCGGCGGTAGCGCAGCCAGAGGCTAAGCAGCCCGACGCCGAACATCGCAAAGCCGAGCGCGACCATGATGCGGAAGGAGAAGAACTCCACCGTGACGACGGGCCATTGGTCTTTCGGCCAGGCGTCCAGCCCCTTCACGATACCGTTCCAGTGATGGGTGAGGATGAGCGAGCCGAGATGCGGGATCGCGACGTCATAGAGCAGCTTGCCCTGCGCCATGTCCGGGATGCCGAAGAGGTGCAGCGCCTGCACGCCGGTGTGGAAATCCCCCTCCATGCCGGCGATTTTGGCCGGCTGGTAGGCGAGCGTGTTGTCGCCCTGGGTGTCGCCCGCCAGGATTTGCAGCGGGGTGACGATGGCGGCCATCCACATCGCCATCGAGAAGAACAGCCGGGCGATCTCGTTATGTTTGTTGCGCAGCAGATGATAGGCGCCGACGCCGCCGACCATGAAGGCGGTGGCGAGGTAGCAGGCCATAATCATATGCACCCAGCGATAGGGGGCGGATGGCGAGACAATAATTTTCAGCCAATCGACCGGGATGAACTGGCCGTTCGGGCCGATGATGGTGCCTTGCGGAGTCTGCATCCAGCTATTGGCGGCGAGGATCCAGGTGGCGGACACGAGTGTGCCGAAGGCGACCAGGCAGGTGGCGGCAAAATGCAGTTTTTTGCCGACGCGCTCCATGCCGAACAGCATGATACCGAGGAAGCCGGCTTCGAGGAAAAAGGCGGTCAGGGTTTCATAGGCGAGCAGCGGGCCTAAGACCGGGCCGACCTTGTCGGCGTAGCCACCCCAGTTGGCGCCGATCTCATAGGCCATGACCAGACCAGAGACCACGCCGATGGCAAAGATCATCGCGAAAATTTTCAGCCAGTATTTGAAAGCGTCCAGATACACCGCCCGGCCGGTGAATAACCACAGCCCTTCCAGCACTGAGAGGAAGCTCGCCAGGCCGATTGAGAAGGCCGGGAAGATGATGTGGAACGCGATCACGAACCCGAACTGCGAGCGGGCAACATCGATCGCCGACGGGCTGGAAAAATACGACGCGATGGACATGTGGTACCCCTATGCGGCGTGTATGATGGCTTGGCGTGAAGGAACGGCAAACGTGGCAAGCTCAGGCGCGGCGCCTGCGTCCCGGCTGCCGCCTGACCCGTTAATTAAGCGGGATTGGCGATCACGCCAGCTTCATCCTCGCGCAAACCAGCCCCGCAAAGATTGCCGGGGCAAAATTTCACGGTTAAGCAACCGGCCAGCACGTCCGCCTTACGAGATTTTGGGAGCGCCCCGCCTTGCAACGCCATCTATTCCGCCTCGCCGCCGCTCTGACATCTCTCTCAGCCCTTACGGGCTGCGGCCTCGGGCACCAGATGTTCGGTTTGGGAGGGGATAGCGACGGCGCTACGCTCGGCCAAACGGCGGCGCCAACGAGCGCGTTCGGCTATGTGGTGGCGGACGAGCCGCAAGCCGCGATTATTGGCCGGCAGATCCTGGATAACGGCGGCAACGCGGCGGATGCCGCGGCGGCGATGGGGTTTGCGCTTAGTGTTACCTTGCCGTCCCGCGCGGGGCTGGGCGGGGGCGGTGCCTGCGTTCTCAAAATGCCGGGCAGCTCGGTTGTGACTCTGATGTTCCCGCCGGGTGCCACAGCCGCCGCCGGCAGCCGCCCGGCTGCCGTGCCGGCCCTGCCGCGCGGGCTGCTGGCGTTAGAGGCGCGCTACGGTAATCTGCCCGCCGCCAGCGTCATCGCACCCGCGGAACGCCTGGCGGGCGGCGTGCCCGTCTCCCCTGCCCTCGCCGCGGATTTGCAGGTGGTCGGCCCGGCCTTGTTGGCGGACCCAGCAGCGGCTGCCGTGTTCGGCGCCAACGGCCAGGTGCTGACAGCCGGTGCGAATTTGGTGCAGCCAGACCTCGCCGCCACGCTGGAAATCCTGCGCACCCAGGGGGTCCAAGGCTTCTATTCCGGTAGCTTCGCGCGCAGCTTAAGCGCTGCCGCGCAAGCCGCCGGCGGCGGCCTGACCGTGGAGGACCTCAACCAGGACCACCCAAGCTACGGCACCCCAGATTTCAGCCAAAGCGGCGATTTCACTGTCGCCGCAATACCCGTTGCCGTTCCCGTCAGCACCACCCTACCCGCCTCCACCGGGTTTGCCGCGCTGGATAAGAACGGCGGCGCGGTCGCCTGCGATACCACAATGAATAATCTGTTCGGCACCGGCCGAATCGCGGCCGGTACCGGCATCCTGCTCGCCGCCTCTCCCGCCGCCGGCCCCACGCCCGAACTCGCCGCCGGGATCGCCTACAGCACCGGCTCCGGTAATTTCCGCGCCGCCGCCACCGGCACTGGCCAGGCCGGTGCGGCCACCGCCGCCACAACCGCACTCGCCAATGCACTCGCCAACCAACCAAATACCCCCGTCCCCGACCCAGGCCGCGCCAATGTCATCACCTGCCCCGGCGGCGTGCCGGGCGGGGAAACCACCTGCAGCGCATCCGCCGACCCGCGCGGCCAGGGGCTCGCCCTTGGTGGGCGGTAAGGAAGCAAGCAAGGCCAGGGGGCTCTGCCCCCTGGACCCCCGTTGGGGCCGGGAGGCCCCAGCGGGGTCCAGGGGCGGAGCCCCTGGCCTTGCTTATATCCTGGCCCGCCCATGAAGGTCGGCTCTGGGCGGGCGGTGCCGCCGTTTCGGGTGATGGATGTGATCACGCGGGCGAATGTGCGGGCGGCGATGGTGGCGCCTGGGGCGGCGCGGGTGTTACGGATGGAGGTTGGGCAGCCGGGCACGGATTTGCCGGCGGGGGCGCGGGCGGCGGTGATGCGGGCTCTCGGCGGGCCGGAGGTGATGGGGTATACCGAGGCGTTGGGCCGGGTATCTCTGCGGCGGCGGATCGCGGCGCATGTGTTGGATTGGTATGGCGTGGCGGTGGATGCCGGCCGGGTGGCGGTGACGTTTGGCGCTTCGGGCGCGTTTCCGCTGGCGTTTTTGGCGGCGTTTGACCCCGGTGATGAGCTGGTTTTAGCGGCACCTTATTATCCGCCTTATGTGAACATTGCGGTGGCTTTGGGGTTGCGGCCGGTGATTTTGCCGTGCGGGCCGGCGACGGGTTACCAGCCGACGGTGGAGATGCTGCGGGCTTTGCCGCGCAAGCCGGCGGGGCTGCTGGTGGCGAGCCCGGCGAACCCCACGGGATCGATGCTGGCGCCGGAGGAATTGGCGGCGTTGGCACGGTTTTGTGAGGCTGAGGGTATAAGGCTGATTTCCGACGAGATTTATCATGGGCTGACCTATGGCAAGCCGGCGGCCTCGGCCGCGCAGTTCAGCGAGTCGGCGATTGTGATCAACTCCTTTTCCAAATATTTTTCGATGACCGGCTGGCGGATTGGCTGGATGGTGCTGCCGGATGATTTGGTGCGGGTGGTAGAGCGGCTGGCGCAGAATTTTTTTATCTCGGCACCTTATATCAGCCAGGTGGCGGCGGAGGCGGCGTTTGACTGCCATGAGGAGCTGCAGGCCAACCGGGCGGGGTATGTGCAGGCACGTGAAATGATGCTGGAGGGTTTGCCGCGCGCTGGTTTTACCGATTTTGCGCCGCCGGACGGGGCGTTTTACGTGTATGCGGATATTGCCGGGCGGGCCGCGGATAGTGCGGCGTTTTGTGTGAAGCTGTTGGAAGAGCAGCATATTGCCACCACGCCGGGGCTGGATTTTGATGCCGCGCGCGGGGGGCGGTTTTTCCGCATGAGCTATTGCGCGCCGTTGCCGGATTTGGCCGAGGCGCTGGACCGGCTATGCCGTATTGGGTAGTTTAATCCCTCAAACGTTGATACCCCCCTTTTCGCCGTCCGCAACATCCAATATCAGAGGTTGGCCTGGTCACGGGCCAAAATTCGAGGTCAAGAACAATGAAGCTGCTGGTCGCCGTCAAACGCGTGGTTGATTACAATGTCAAAGTCCGGGTCAAGTCCGACCACTCCGCGGTGGAAACCGCTGGCGTGAAAATGTCGATGAACCCGTTCGATGAAATTGCGGTTGAGGAGGCTGTGCGCCTCAAAGAAAAGGGCATTGCGACCGAGATTGTCGCGGTTTCCATGGGTGTGTCGCAGGCGCAGGAAACCATCCGCACGGCGCTTGCGATGGGCGCCGACCGCGGGATTTTGGTGGAGACCGACGCGCTGCTGGAGCCGCTGGCGGTGGCCAAAATGCTGAAGGCGCTGGTGGTGAAAGAGGGCATCGAGCTCGTCATCATGGGCAAGCAGGCGATTGATGATGACATGAACGCGACCGGCCAGATGCTGGCGGCGTTGCTGGGCTGGCCGCAGGGCACGTTTGCCAGCAAGGTTGAGGTGGCCGATGGCGTGGCGACGGTGACGCGCGAGGTTGATGGCGGGCTGGAGACCGTGGCGCTGACGCTGCCGGCGGTGGTGACCGCGGATTTGCGGCTGAATGAGCCGCGCTACGCGTCGCTCCCCAACATCATGAAGGCGCGCAAGAAGACCATCGACACGCTGACCCCGGCTGACCTGGGGGTGGACCCGGCGCCGCGGCTGACCACGCTGAAGGTGAATGAGCCGCCGGTCCGCAAGGCTGGCATCAAGGTCGCGGATGTCGCGGCATTGCTCGATAAACTGCGCAACGAAGCAAAGGTGATCTGACCATGGCGGTTCTTCTGGTTCTGGAATTCGACGAGGCCGGCATCAAGCAGCCATCGCGCTCGGCCGCCGCGGCTGCCGCCAAGCTGGGCGAGGTGCATGGGCTGATTGCGGGCACCGGGTTGGGTGCGGCCGCCGCCGCCGCGGCGAAGCTGCCGGGTTTGAGCAAAGTGCTGGTGGCGGATGACGCGGCCTATGCGAATGCGCTGGCCGAGCCGTTTGCGGCGCTGATTGTCTCGCTCGCCGGCGGGTATTCGCATATTTTTGCGGCCGCGACCGCGGTTGGCAAGAACGTGCTGCCGCGCGTGGCGGCGCTGCTGGACGTGCAGCCGATCAGCGATATTTCCGAGGTGATCGACGCCGACACGTTCGTGCGGCCGATTTATGCCGGTAATGCGCTGGCGACGGTGAAATCCTCCGACACCAAGAAGGTGCTGACCGTGCGCGCCTCCAGCTTCGATCCGGTGGCCGCCGAGGGCGGGTCCGCTGCGATTGAGGCGGTGAGCACGGCGCAGGCGGCGGGGACGTCCAAATTCGTGGGGGCTGAGCTCTCCAAGAGCGAGCGGCCGGAGCTTACGGCGGCGAAAATCATCGTCTCGGGCGGGCGTGGCATGCAGAACGGCGAGAATTTCACCAAGCTGATCGACCCGGTGGCGGACAAGTTGCACGCGGCCGTCGGCGCCTCGCGCGCCGCGGTGGATGCCGGGTTTGTGCCGAACGACTATCAGGTCGGCCAGACCGGCAAGATCGTGGCGCCAGATTTGTACATGGCGATCGGCATTTCCGGCGCCATCCAGCATCTGGCGGGCATGAAGGATTCCAAGGTGATCGTGGCGATCAACAAGGATGAGGACGCGCCGATCTTCCAGGTGGCGGATTACGGGCTGGTGGGCGACCTCTTCACCATCCTGCCCGAGCTCGACAAAGCGCTATGAGTTTTAAGACCATCGGCGTGATCGGCGCCGGGCTGATGGGCAATGGCATTGCCCATACCGCCCTGCTCGCCGGGTTCGATGTCACGCTGGTGGACGCTTTTGAGGCGGCCTTGCCGAAGGCGGTCGCCACCATGACCAAAAACATGCAGCGCCAGGCGGCCAAAGGGGCGATCACCGGCGAGGATGTGGAGGCGGCACTGGCGCGGCTGACCACCACCACGGATTTCGCCGGGCTCGCGGATGCGCAGGTGATCATCGAGGCGGTGCCGGAGCGCGAGGAGCTGAAGGCGGGTATCTACAAAACCCTGCAGCCGATTATCGGCGCGGAGACCATTCTCGCTTCCAACACATCCTCGATCTCCATCACACGGCTCGCGGCGCTGACCGAGCGGCCGGAAAAATTCATCGGCATGCATTTCTTCAACCCGGTGCCGATGATGAAGCTGGTGGAGATCATCCGCGGCATCGCGACCGACGATGCGACCTATCACTCCATCCATGCGCTGGCCGAGCTGCTGGGCAAAACCGTGGCGACCGCGGACGACGCGCCGGGGTTTATCGTCAACCGCATCCTTTGCCCGATGATCAACGAGGCGATTTTTGCGCTGCATGAAGGAGTGGGCACCGTCAGCTCGATCGACGCGGGCATGAAGCTCGGCGCCAACCACCCGATGGGACCGCTGGAGCTTGCCGATTTTGTGGGGCTGGACACGCTGCTCTCCGTGATGCGCGTGCTGCAGGCGGGGATTGGGGATGATAAATACCGGCCCTGCCCGCTGCTGGTGAAATACGTGGAGGCCGGGTGGCTGGGACGGAAGTCCGGGCGCGGGTTTTACGATTACAGCACGACGCCGCCGCGGCCGAGTAAGTAATACCAACCGCCCTTGAAGATGAGCCATCTTCAAGGGCGGTTGGTATTACTTTTAAAAAATTCCCTGCCCGATTTGCGTGCGCGGGAGCGCCGGCGCGGTGGTATGACGTGGGCATGCTCACCACTCATTCTCCCGAGACGCTCTACCAGGCCCTGCTGGCGCGGGATTCGGCCTATGACGGGCAGGCTTATGCCGCCATTGTCACGACCGGGATTTTTTGCCGGCTGAGCTGCGCGGCGCGGAAACCGAAATTTGAGAATACGCGGTTTTTTAGCTCGGTTCGGGCGTGTTTTGAGGCGGGGTACCGGCCTTGCCGGCGGTGCCGGCCGCTGAGTGCGAGCGGGCGGGACCCGCTGGTGGCGGATTTGCTGGCGCGGCTGGAGGCGGCGCCGGGGCGTGTATGGTCCGAGGCTGATATTGTGGCGCTGGGGCTTGACCCGTCCACCGTGCGGCGGGCGTTCAAGCGGCAGCTGGGGCTGACGTTTTTGGATTTGGCGCGGCTGCGCCAGGCGGGGCGCGGTGTGGCGGCGCTGGCGGCCGGCGCGCCGGTGATTGAGGCGCAGCTGGATGCGGGATTCGAATCCGCCAGCGGGTTCCGCGCCGCGATCAACCGGCTGATTGGGGAGAACCCGGCGAACCTCAAACACCGGGACTTGCTATGGGCGGCTTGGGTGGAGACGCCGATCGGCCCGATGCTGAGTGTTGCGAGCCCGGACCGGCTGCATTTGCTGGAGTTTTTTGACCGCAAGGCGCTGCCGGCGGAGCTGAACCGGCTGCGCGCCGCGACATCAGCCGCGATTGGCTTTGGCCGGACGGCGATTACCGACCAGGCCGAGGCGGAGCTTGAAGCCTATTTCGCCGGACGGACCGCACGGTTTGCGACCAAGCTCGCGTTCCATGGGCGCGGTTTTACGCGCCGCGTGTGGGACCGGCTGGCGGAAATTCCGCCGGGGACCACGCGGGCTTATGGCGAGATCGCGCAGGAGTTGGGCCAGGAGACGGCGTACCGGGCGGTCGCGCGCGCCAATGGCGCCAACCAGATTGCGATTATGATCCCCTGCCACCGGGTGATCGGCGCGGATGGTACGCTGACCGGGTATGGCGGGGGGTTGTGGCGGAAGGATTGGCTGATCCGGCACGAAGCGCGGTTTTTTAAGTAAGCGGTCGCTTTTTTAAAAAAAAGCGACGCAAAAAACTTTTGATCCCAAATGGGCAATGCTGTTGGGATGGTGAAAGCGCCCGGACACTCAAACGTTTTTTGCTGCCTTTTTTCAAAAAAGCAGGGCTTTCTTCTGCGCTCGATTGCGAATCAACGCTTCGGGACGCAATCGCGGCTGGCGCGGTGCTAGTTTAGCGTCAGCACGCTGCGCTGGTCCCAGGTGGGGGGGGTGATGAGGTTGGCGGCGCCGACGCGGACGGAGTGCAATTTGCCGTCCAGGCTGCGGGTCCAGAAATCCAGGAATTTGCGCAATTCAGGAAATTGCGGTGCGAGGTCCAGGTTCTGCCAGATATAGCTTTGCAGCACCGCCGGGTGGTCTGGCATATGGTAGAGGATTTCCGCGGTGGTCAGCCGGTAGTCACGCATTTGCAAGGCAAGGCTCATGATCATGTCTCCATCATGCTGGGGCGGGCCCCTTGAGCGAGTTCACAAATCTGCCATACAAACCCCGCTCTTGCGCAACATAAAAATGCGTGAAACCAGCAAGTTAGCACTCGTACCCCGAGAGTGCTGCCGCGCTTGACTTTATGCCTCCGGCGCGGCTAGAAGGTTGGCACTCTCTGCTGGGGAGTGCTAGCAGCCGCGGTGCCGCATGACGGGCCGGACGGGCAGCTAGGCTTTTAAGACTCATAGTTTAGGAGCGATCCAGATGGCAAAATTCCGCCCATTGCACGACCGCGTTGTGGTCCGCCGGCTGAATGCCGAGGAAAAGACCGCTGGCGGCATCATCATCCCCGACACCGCCAAAGAGAAGCCGATGGAAGGCGAGATCGTCGCCGCCGGCCCGGGCGCGCGTAACGAGACCGGCGCCCTGGTGGCCCTGGAAGTGAAAGCCGGTGACCGCGTGCTGTTCGGCAAATGGTCCGGCACCGAGGTCAAGATCGACGGGGAAGACCTGCTGATCATGAAGGAATCCGACATTCTCGGCATCATCGAGGCGCCTGCCGCCCCGAAGAAAAAAGCCGCTTAAAGTAAGCAATAGGAGTTAAACACATGGCTGCTAAAGACGTACGTTTCGGGCCCGATGCCCGTGATCGCATGCTGCGCGGTGTCGACATCCTCGCCAACGCGGTCAAAGTGACCCTCGGCCCGAAGGGCCGTAATGTCGTGATCGAGAAGAGCTTCGGCGCGCCGCGCATCACCAAGGACGGCGTGACGGTTGCCAAGGAAATCGAGCTGGCTGACAAGTTCGAGAACCTGGGCGCCCAGCTGATCCGCGAAGTCGCCTCGAAGACCAACGACCTCGCCGGTGACGGCACCACCACCGCCACCGTGCTCGCCCAGGCGATCGTGCGGGAGGGTGTGAAGGCCGTGGCCGCCGGGCTGAACCCGATGGATCTGCGCCGCGGCATCGACAAGGCGGTTGCCGCCGTGGTCGAAGAGCTGAAGAAGCGCACCAAGAAGATCACCACCCCGTCCGAGACCGCGCAGGTTGGCACGATTTCCGCCAATGGCGAGACCGAGATCGGCGAGATGATCTCCAAGGCGATGCAGAAGGTCGGCAATGAGGGCGTCATCACGGTTGAGGAAGCCAAGGGCATCCAGACCGAGCTGGACGTGGTTGAGGGCATGCAGTTCGACCGCGGCTATGTCTCCCCCTACTTCATCACCAATCCCGAGAAGATGATCGCGGACCTCGACAGCCCGTACATCCTGATCTTCGAGAAGAAGCTCTCCGGCCTGCAGCCGATGCTCCCGCTGCTGGAAGCCATTGTGCAGACCGGCAAGCCACTGCTGATCATCGCCGAGGATGTTGAGGGCGAGGCCCTCGCCACCCTGGTTGTGAACAAGCTGCGTGGCGGGCTGAAGATTGCGGCCGTGAAGGCACCTGGCTTTGGTGACCGCCGCAAGGCGATCCTGGAAGACATCGCGATCCTGACCGGTGGCCAGGTGATCTCCGAGGATCTGGGCATCAAGCTCGAGACCGTGACCCTGCCGATGCTGGGCAAGGCCAAGAAGGTGCTGATCGAGAAAGAGAACACCACGATCATCGAAGGCGCTGGCAAGAAGGCCGACATTACCGGCCGCGTCAACCAGATCCGCGCGCAGATCGAAGAGACCACCTCCGACTATGATCGTGAAAAGCTGCAGGAGCGCCTGGCGAAACTGGCCGGCGGTGTTGCTGTCATCCGCGTCGGCGGCGCCTCCGAGGTTGAGGTGAAGGAGCGCAAGGACCGCGTGGACGACGCGCTGCACGCGACCCGTGCGGCGGTTGAGGAAGGCATTGTGCCGGGCGGCGGTGTTGCCCTGGCCCGCGCCTCGCTCATCCTTGCCAAGGTGAAGGCCGAGAACGACGACCAGCGCGTCGGTATCGACATCATCCGCAAGGCGATCCAGGTGCCGCTGCGCCAGATCGCCGAGAACGCCGGTGAAGACGGTGCGGTGATCTCCGGCAAGGTGCTCGACAAGGATGAGTATTCTTACGGGTTCGACGCGCAGTCCGGCGAGTTCAAGGACCTGGTGAAGGCCGGTATCATCGACCCGACCAAGGTTGTGCGTACCGCGCTGCAGGACGCAGCCTCGGTGGCGGCGCTGATCATCACCACCGAAGCCGGTGTGACCGAGCGCCCTGAGAAGAAAGCCCCCGCCGGCGGCCCCGGTGGCATGGGCGGCATGGGTGGCATGGGCGATATGGATTTCTAATCCACACGCCTGTTGCGACACGAGAGGAAAGCCCCGGGGAAACCCGGGGCTTTTTTTGTGGGGTAAGGCCGACGAAATAAGGCCAGGGCGCCGCCCTGCAACCCGCCGGGGCCTGAGGCCCCGGACCCCCATTAGAGACGGATTCAGACATTAAGGCGATCCATTTCATGGATCGACTTAATGTCATCGCGCTCTAGGTAGTTTCCGTCCCTATCGCCCTGCCCGAGCTCAGCCCACGTAATGGTCACGCGGGCAGAATGGCCGCGTCGCGCCGCGGGTTACGGCTCCGTGGAAACAACAAATGACAGGAAACCGCCATGCAACCCCAACACGCCGCAGCCGCGATATTGCTCGCCGCAGGACTTAGCGCCTGCTCGCCCTCCGCCCAGGCGCCGGCCTCAACTGGGCTCTCATCCACCGATCTCGACTCGGTGACCGCCGCCTACCAGCTCGTGCAGTTCGACCTTACCGAGTGCCAGCAATTGCAGGCCGGCGGCGCCTCACCCCAAACCATCGCGGTTTCCCAAAAAATCTGCGCGGATGCCAGCGGCTACCAGGTCTCGCTCCAGCAGCTCGCCACCGCGCGTAACATAACCCTGCCGGACAAAATGAGCTACGATCTTGAATCCCGCTTCATCGTGCTGCGCTACCACCCGAACCCGAACGTGAATGCGCAATATCTGCACGACGCGATCGAGAGCCACGAGGACGCGCTGGCGATTTTCGGCAATGAAACCGCGAACGGAACTGACCCGCAAATCATCGCCTTCGACCGGGGGGCTATACCGGTGGTGCAGACCAATCTGGACGCGCTGCGCGCAGCGCAGGCGGCGGGAACGTAGGAAGCAAGCGGTCGCTTTTTTGAAAAAAAGCTCCGCAAAAAACTTTGACTCCTCCGGGCCACGGGCGCTCCACCGGCAAGCCCTAGAGTCATAAAAGTTTTTTGCTTCTTTTTTTCAAAAAGAAGCGCTTCCTTGCCTACGCCTTACAACTCTCAAACCCGCGGCGCAGCTGCGGGCGGTTTAGATCGCGGCCGATCAGGACGAGGCGGCTGGAGCGGGGCTCGCCGGGTTTCCAGGGCGCGACGAAATCGCCGTCGGCGATCATGTGCACGGCCTGGAAGGCGAAGCGTTTATCCTCGTTTTTATAGGAGAGGATGCCTTTGGTGCGCAGGATGTTTTGGCCCTGGGTTTGCAGGATATGGCTGATCCAGGCGTTGAATTTTTCAGCGCTTAAGGGGGCGTCCACACTGAGTGAGATGCTGGTGAGATGCTCGTTATGGGTGTGGGAATCTTCCTCCAGAAAGTCCGGCACGGATTCGAGCACGCGAGCGAGGTCGAACGCGGCGAGGCCAAGGAGTTTATCGATCGGCACGTCGCCGCGGGTGGCGTGCTGGATGTCCGCGTAGCGGTTGATGGCGCGGATGCGGGCTGCGACGGCGGCGAGCTCGTCGGGGGTGACCAGATCGAGCTTGTTCAGCACGATGACGTCGGCGAAGGCCACCTGGTCCGCGGCTTCGGGGCTGTCTTCCAGGCGCTGGATGAAATGTTTGGCGTCCACCACGGTGACGATGGCGTCCAGCCGGGTTTTGGCTTTGACGTCTTCATCGACGAAGAAGGTTTGCGCGACCGGGGCGGGGTTGGCGAGGCCGGTGGTCTCGACGATGATGCCGTCGAATCTCTGCGCGCGCTTCATAAGACCGCCGACGATGCGGATGAGATCACCCCGCACGGTGCAGCAGATGCAGCCATTGTTCATTTCGAACACTTCTTCGTCCGAATCGACCACCAGGTCGTTATCCACGCCGAGCTCACCGAACTCGTTGATGATGACGGCGTATTTTTTGCCGTGGTTCTCGGTAAGAATGCGGTTGAGCAAAGTGGTTTTGCCGGCGCCGAGATAGCCGGTGAGCACGGTTACGGGGATTAAATCAGCCATTTTTTACCTCACTCTTGGGCGCGGCGTCGCTGCAGGCGAGGCCGAGGCCCAAGAAAAAAAACATCCATCCCAGCATATATAGGGTGGGGAACTCATCGGTCGAAGAGACCGGCCAGGTATAGCTGAGGACGCCGATGAACAGGCCTACGCGTAGCGCGTCCGGCTGGCGCCAGAGACCGCGCCACAGATGCCAGGTCCAGACCAGAACCAAGGCCATAAAGAGGATGAGGCCTGGCAGACCAGCGTCCGAGAACGCCTGGATGTAGTAGTTTTGCGGATGCAGGTTGCAGGCACCAAGTTTGAGCTGGGTGGGGGGGATGCCGAGTGCCGGCAGGCCGGTGGCGAAGCGCGGCTGCGGGCAATCCACCCGGTAGCCGTTCATGCCCCAGCCGAGCAGCGGGCGTTGCAGGCCCATGACGGTCGCGCGGGTAAAAATCTCGCCATATGGGCTTTGCGAGAAATGGTGGAAATTTGCGCTGGTCTCGCCCACCAGCTTGGCGTGGGTGGGCGGCGAGATGATGGGGGTTGCCACCAGCACGGCGGCGCCGAGGATTGCGGCCGCGATGGCCGGCAGGCGCAGCCGGGGGATCAGCACGCAGCAAACGGCGAGGCCGAGCGCGGTGAGGGCGACGCCCATGCGTTGGCCGATGAGTACCGAGGTGACCACGCCCAGCAGCACGAGCGCGATGGCCGCCCAGCGCCGTTTGGCAGCGAACAATGCCATGACCGGGGGCAATGCGGCGATGAACAGCAGATGGGCGTAGAGCGGCCCGGCGCGCGGCTTCCAGAACGGGCCCGTCAGTGAGCCATCGCCCCAGCGCGGATCGCCAAAGATGTTTTTGCCGGTCAGAAATTGCTGCCAGGCCTCGACACCGATCCACAGGCCGGAGAGAGCCAGCATGATCCAGGCCGCGCGGCGGGCGGCTTGCGTGGTGAGCAGCCAGTTTTGTAAGGCGGCGGTGAAGAGGAATAGCCGGATGACGACCACAGCCTGGCCGAAGCCCATGGCCCAACCCGCCGCGCCCACGCCGGGTGCGGAGCAGAGCATGAGCCAGGCCCACCAGGCCAAAGCCACCAGGAACCAAAGGCGGCGTGCCCAGGCGAAATTTTTGGTCCGCACGCTCTCGGCCAGGAACAGGATATCCACCAGCCCGATGCAGATTTCGGCGAGCACGAAGGCGTGCAACAGGCCGAGCGGCACCAGCAGCGCCGCCACCAATGCCGCCTGCCGGATCCGTTCAGCGCGCATGCTTGATGAGTCCTTGGTAGCAGTCGATCATGCGTTGCGTCACAGCCTCACGGGTGAACCCAGCCAAATATTCCGTGTGGCCGGTATCGGCAATCCGGGCGCGCAGTTCTGCGTTATCCAGCACCAGCCGGATCGCGCTTTGCAGCGCCAGCATGTCATCCGGCGGGACGATCATGCCGTTCTCGCCGTTGCGGATATAGGCGGCGGGGCCGGCGCTGGCGCAGGCGATGAAGGGCCGGGCGGTCTGCCAGGCATCGAGGATCACCGTGCCGAACGGCTCATAGCGGGAGGGCAGCAGCGCGATATCCGCGGCGCGCAGCAGCGCCCCGCGATCGGTCCGCCAGCCGAGAAACTGCACCCGGCCGGCAACGCCAAGCCGCGTTGCCAAGGCCTCCAGCGCCGCACGCTCCGGCCCGTCGCCTGCCACCCACAACACGCAATCGGGCAGCCCGGGCAGGGTCTCGATCAGCGTGTCCAGCCCCTTGGTGTGGTGCAGGCGGGAGAGTGTCAGCAGCACGCGCGCGCCGGCCGGCGTGTCCAGCTTGGCGCGGTCGAGCGCCGCGCCGTCATCCACCGAAGGAAAGGTCGGCACGTAAAACGCCTTATCCGCCGCAACGCCATGGCGTACCGCATGCGCCGCCAAATCCGGCGTCACGCCGATAAACGCGGTGCAGTGCGAGAAATATTTCAGCTCCTCATAGTCGCCGAACCAGCCGATGATTTGCGGCGCGGCCCCCGCCGGCACCAGGCTCGCGGCCCGGCGCATCCAGCATTGCGCGATATCCGGCCGGTACGCCCGGGCCAGCGCCGCCACCCGGGCCCGCTGCACCGGGCGCAACGGCAGCGCCAACACACCCGTCTCCACACGTAACCCCGCTTCGCGCAATTCCGCCACGCGCGGCGCGCCCGGGCGCATCACCACACATTGCTCAATACCGGCCCGATGCAGGCTCAACATGATGTCGGTTGAATAGAGCTCGGCGCCGCCATTGCCCTTGCCCGCCATGACCTGCAAAATCCGCATGCGGGGCGCATAGCGGGCAAGGCGGGGTAAGGGAAGGCAAGCAAGCGCTTCTTTTTTGAAAAAAAGAAGCAAAAAACTTTTGATTCCCCTGGGTTGCGGGCGCTCGACCAGCACCGCACGCGTTTTAAAAATTTTTTGCGGAGCTTTTTTTTAAAAAAGCGACCGCTTATTTCACGCTTTCACCAGCACGTAGCTGCCGGGCGCCGGTTCGATCGGCTTCAGGCGGCCTTTGCCGGGGATGCGGGCGGGGGTTTGGGTTTTGTCGAAGCCAGTGACCCAGCTATGCCAATCCGGCCACCAGGAACCGCTGACCTCCGTGGCGCCTTCGAACCAGGCATCGGGGGTGCCTGGCATGTCCTTGTTGATGAAGTGGTTATACTTGCCGCCGTCCGGCGGGTTGACGACGCCGGCGATATGGCCGGAGGCGGCGAGCACGAAGCGCACGGGGCCGCCAAAATTTTTGGCACCCTTATAAGTGCTGGTCCAGGGCGCGATATGGTCCTCGCGGCAGGAGAGGAAGTAGCAGGGGATGGTGATTTGCCGGAGATCAATCGGCACGTCCTTCATGGTGACGCCACCTGGCACGGCGAGCAAATTGCGCTGGTACATGTTGCGTAAATAGAATGAATGCATGCAGGGCGGCATGCGGGTGGCGTCCGAGTTCCAGTACAGCAGGTCGAACGGGAACGGCTCCTTGCCGAGCAGGTAATTGTTGACGACGAAGCTCCAGATCAGGTCGTTGGCGCGCAGCATGTTGAAGGTGGTGGCCATTTCGCTGCCTTCGAGGAAGCCGCGCTTGGTCATTTTTTCTTCCAGATTGCTGAGCTGTTCCTCGTCGATGAACACGCCGAGCTCGCCGGCATCGGTAAAATCGGTGAGGGTGACGAGGAAGGTGGCGGATTTGATGCGGTCATCGCCTTTTGCCGCCATATAGCCGAGGGTTGCCGATAGCAGCGTGCCGCCGAGGCAGTAGCCGATGGCGTTGATCTCCCGCATTTTGGTGATTTTTTCGATGGCTTGCAGGGCGGCGAACACGCCTTCGACCATGTAGTCGTCGAAATTTTTCTCGGCCAGGCGCTCATCCGGGTTGACCCAGCTCACCATGAACACGGTGTGGCCCTGGTTGACCAGATAGCGCACCAGCGAGTTTTTGGGCCGCAGATCGAGGATGTAGAATTTATTGATCCAGGGCGGGAAGATCACCAGCGGGCGGGCGAAGACGGTCTCGGTCGTGGGGCTGTATTGGATCAACTGAATCAAATCGTTCTGGTAGATCACCTCGCCGGGCGAGATCGCGATGTTCTCACCGACCTTGAAGGCGTCGGTATCGGTCATTTTGATGCGCAGATTGCCGCGGCCCTGCTCGAGATCGGTGAGCAGGTTGGAGAGGCCTTTGACGAGGTTTTCGCCGCCGGTTTCGCGGGTACGGCGGAGCACCTCGGGGTTGGTCATCACGAAATTGGACGGGCTGAGCGCGTTGACGAACTGGCGCGCGTAAAAATCGATTTTTTGCGCGGTTTTCGGGGGCAGCCCATCCACATGGGTCACCACGTCGTTGATGTAGCGGGCCGAGAGCAGATAGGATTGCTTGATGAAGTCGAAAATCTCGTTCTGCCGCCAGGCCGGGTCGGCGAAGCGCTTGTCTTTCGGGTCGTTCTCAATCACCGGGGCGGCGTCCTGGCCCATCATGCGGCGCGTGGTGCTCTGCCAGAGCGTCATATAGTCGCGCCAAAGCCCGAGCTGGGCTTGTACCAGCGTGCCGGGGTTGGCGAGCAGCTTGGTGGTCATTTCCAGGAAGGCGCCGCCGATATTCAGCGGGTCGATCGCCATGCCCTCTTTCGCCTGGCGGGTCATCCAGTCATTCACCAGGCGCTGGCTGCGCGCTGCGATGTCGGCCATCGAGCGCCCGAGTGCCGCCGGATCGGGCAGCTTGATATCGGGGCCCTCAGGCGGCGGGAGGTTATTCATGGATCGGCGTTCCTTTGCGTTTTCTTAGTTCTGGAGGCAAACAGGCCGCGTTGCACGGTCACATGCTTATATGAAGGTGGGGTTGATGATTTCCAGGCTTTTCGCCTTTGCATGGATTGGTCTCGCAACGCTCTGCCTCGCGGGCTGCTCGGGCCCGATTTCGCTGTATCATGATATTGAGGGCGGAGCGATTGCGCAAAAGCGCCAGGCGCCCCCGGGGCAGGATGCGCCGTACCCGAACCTCGCCAATGTGCCGCCGGCAGCCGCCATTCCGGCGCCCGGCTCGGCGGCGCGGATCGCGGCGACCGTGACAGGCGGCACGCCTGGAATCTTGGGCCCAAACCCGGCGGCGCTTGAGGGGCTGGCACTGCCGGACGCGCCGCCGCCGCCGCCAGGCATCGCCGAGCCCAGTATTGCATCGGCCCCGGCACCCGTTATGGCCGCCGCCCCTGCCCTGCCCCCGCCGCCACAGCCGCCGGTGACCTTGCCGGTCGGCTTTGTTACCGGTGCGGCGTTGCTGCCTGCCAGCGAGGCGCTGGCGATTTCCGCCCTGGCGGGCAAGCGAGGGGATGGGTTTTTTATCGCCGGCGGGTTCGGGGATGGCTCTTCGATGGCGCTGGCGATTGCGCGGGCGCGGCGGATTGCGGACGCGCTGACCGCCGCGGGCGTGCCGGCCAGCGCGATCCGGCTTTCCGCCAGCATCCCGGGTTCTGGCGGCTTTGTGCAATTGGTATATGAGGGTGGCGCGTAAACCCTAGCCCCGAGCGTGCCATGACCGAAGAGTTCCACCGTATCCGCCGCCTGCCCCCTTATGTGTTCGCCGAGGTGAATGCGGCGAAGGCCAAGGCGCGCGCGGCGGCGGAGGACATCATCGATCTCGGCATGGGCAACCCCGACAGCCCGACGCCGCCGCATATTGTGGCGAAGCTGGTGGAGACGGTGGCCGACCCGCGCAGCCACCGCTATTCGACCTCGAAGGGCATCCCCGGGCTACGCCGCGCGCTTGCGGCCTATTATGACCGGCGGTTCGGCGTGAAGCTGAACCCGGAGACCGAGGTGATTGCCACACTCGGCTCGAAAGAGGGGCTCGCCAACCTCGCCGCGGCGATCACCAGCCCCGGCGATACGATTTTGGTGCCGAACCCGTCCTACCCGATCCATCAATTCGGCTTCATCATCGCCGGGGCCTCGGTCCGCTCGATCCCCGCTGAGCCGGGCGAGGAGATGCTGCGCGCGATCGACCGGGCGGTGCGGCACTCAGTGCCCAAGCCCACCGCGCTGATCGTGAATTTCCCATCCAACCCGACCGCTTACATGGCGGACCTCGCGTTTTACAAAGAGCTGGTGGCGCTGGCGAAGAAGACCGGGATTTATATCATCTCGGACCTCGCCTATGCGGAGATATTTTTCGACGGCAACCCGCCGCCATCGGTGCTGCAGGTGGAGGGGGCGAAGGATATCACGGTGGAGTTCACCTCGATGTCCAAAACCTATTCGATGCCGGGCTGGCGGATGGGGTTTGCGGCCGGCAACCCGCATCTGATCTCGGCGCTCACGCGGATGAAATCCTATCTCGATTACGGCGCGTTCACGCCGATCCAGGTGGCGGCAACCGCGGCGCTGAACGGCCCGCAGGATTGCGTGGAGGAGATGCGCACGCTGTACCGCGAGCGCCGGGATATTCTGATCAAGGGGTTGGACGCGGCGGGCTGGCACGTGCCCTCCCCCGCCGGCTCGATGTTTGCCTGGGCGCCGATCCCGGAGCGGTTCGCGCATCTGGGCTCGGTTGAGTTCTCCAAGCTGCTGCTGGCCAAAGCAAAAGTGGCGGTGGCGCCGGGGATCGGGTTTGGTGAGTATGGGGATACCCATGTGCGGATTGCGCTGGTGGAGAATTCCCACCGTCTGCGCCAGGCTTTGCGCAATATCCGGGGGTTTTTGGCGACCGATAACGCCGGCCCGGCCGAGCACCCGGCCGAGGCCGCGCAGTGAAGGCATTGCGCGCCGGCATCGCCGGGCTCGGGACTGTCGGCGCCGGTACGGTGAAGCTGCTGGCGGATAACGCAGCCGCGATTGCGGCGCGGGCCGGCAGACCAATTGTGGTGACGGCGGTTGCTGCCCGCGACCGGACGCGCGACCGGGGGATCGATTTGGCCGGTATCGCCTGGCATGAGGATGCGGCGGCGCTGGCGGCGGACCCGCGTGTGGACGTGGTGGTGGAGCTGATCGGCGGGGCGGAAGGCACGGCGAAAGCTTTGGTCGAGGCCGCACTCGCCGCCGGCAAGCCGGTGGTGACGGCGAATAAGGCGCTGCTGGCGATCCACGGCACGGCACTTGGCGAGGCCGCCGCTGCCGCCGGGGTGGCGCTGGCGTATGAGGCGGCCGTGGCGGGCGGTATCCCGGTGATCAAGACCTTGCGCGAGGGGCTGGCGGCGAACCGCGTGACCCGCGTGGCCGGGATTTTGAACGGCACCTGCAACTATATTCTGACGACGATGCGCGAGACCGGACGGGATTTTCCGGAAATTCTGGCCGAGGCGCAGGCGCTGGGCTATGCCGAGGCGGACCCGGCGTTTGATATCGATGGGATCGACGCCGCGCATAAGCTGGCGATTTTGGCGGCGCTGGCATTTGGACAGAAGGTGGATTTCGGCGCCGTGCATATCGAGGGGATCAGGCGGATCTCGGCGCTTGATATCAGCTTTGCCGAGGAGCTGGGCTACCGAATTAAATTACTGGGCCTGTCGCGCCGGACCGAGGCGGGGGTGGAGATGCGGGTGCACCCGGCGATGGTGCCAAAGCAGAATCTGCTGGCCGGGGTGGACGGGGTGTATAACGCGGTGCTGCTGGAGGGCGACGCGGCGGGCAAGATTTTTCTGCAAGGGCGCGGCGCCGGGGCGGGGCCGACCGCAAGCGCCGTGGTGGCGGATTTGATCGATATTGCGCGCGGCAACACCATTCCGGTTTGGGGTGCGGCGCCAGGCGCGCTGGATGCGGCGCCGGCTTTGCCGATTGCACGGCATTTTGGCGCGTATTTCATGCGGCTGATGGTGCTCGACCGGCCCGGCGTGCTGGCGGATGTGACGGGGATATTGCGCGACCACGGCATCTCGCTTGAATCCATGCTGCAGCATGGGCGTAACCAGAGCGCCTCGGTCCCGATCGTGCTGGTCACACACGAGACAACTGAAGCCGCGATCACCGGCGCGGTGGCGCGGATATCCGCCCTGCCCGCCGTCCTGGAACCCCCTGCCCTGATCCGCATCGAGCCGAACTGAAACGTAACAAAAGTTTTTGCGGAGCTTTTTTCAAAAAGCGACCGCTTCCTTGACTGGAGAGCCCCATGCCCGAACGCCGCCTAGAAGACGTCTCCGACCGCAACCTCGCGTTGGAACTGGTCCGCGTAACCGAAGCGGCGGCGATTGCCGCCTCGCGCTGGATCGGCCGGGGCAAGAAGAACGAGGCGGATGGCGCCGCGGTGGAGGCGATGCGCAAGGCGTTCGACACGGTGGCGATCGACGGGACGGTGGTGATCGGCGAGGGCGAGATGGACGAGGCGCCGATGCTGTATATCGGCGAGAAGGTAGGCCAGGGCGGCCCGGCGATGGACATTGCCGTGGACCCGCTGGAGGGCACGACCATCACCGCCAAAGGCGGGGCCAATGCGCTTGCCACCGTGGCCTTGGCCGAGCACGGGAATTTTCTACACGCGCCGGATATTTACATGGACAAGATCGCGGTCGGCGGCGGGCTGCCTGAGGGGGTGGTGAGCCTGGATGCCAGCGTAAGTGAGAATTTGCGCAACCTCGCGCGCGCCAAGAGAATCGATATCGCGGACCTGATGGTGTGCATGCTGGACCGCGAGCGGCATTATGAGGCCATCGCGAAAATCCGCGAAGCGGGGGCGCGGATCACGCTGATCAGCGATGGCGACGTGGCCGGGGTGATTGCAACCTCGCAGCCTTTTACGGGGATTGATCTCTATCTCGGCTCCGGCGGCGCGCCGGAGGGGGTGCTGGCGGCGGCGGCGCTGCGCTGCATCGGCGGGCAGATGCAAGGGCGCCTGATGTTCGAGGATGAGGCGCAGATCGCGCGCGCGCGGACCATGGGGATCAGCGATCCGTCGCGCATCTATGGCATCGAGGAGATGGCGAAGGGCGACGTGATGTTTGCCGCGACCGGGGTGACCGGCGGGCCGATGCTGCGCGGCGTGCAGCGCAGCGCAGGGGGTGCCGTGACGCATTCGATCGTGATGCGCAGCAAATCCGGCACGGTGCGGTATGTGGAGGCGCATCATAATTTGGCGAAGAAGCATTTTGCGGTTTAGGCCAAGCGCGTGGGGCTGGTGGGGCGGCCGCGCGCGGCGAGACGCAAGCGGTTCTTTTTTGAAAAAAAGAACCAAAAAACTTTTGATTCCTTTGGGACTAGAGCGATTTCCGATCAATCGGAATCGCTCTAGCTCATGCTTAGGCGCGCATCATGGGGAGAGCTTGGCATGAAGACGCTGATTGTGCAGATGAAATGCGCGCTGGGTGAGGCTTACAATGTCGCGGCCTACATCGTGGATAATGTCGCGGGGTGCCAGATTTACTCGATTTCCGGCGCGTATGACCTGCTGGCGCTGATCAACCTCGATGACGAGGTGGACCCGGGGATGTTCGTGACCCAGAAACTGCAAAAAGTGCCGGGGATTGCGGAGACCAATACGATGCTGGCGTTCAATGCGTTCACGCCGTCTGGAAAACTTTAGCGAGAGTGAGATGGCGTAAATTTTAAAGAATTTTATTGGTCGTAAAAAGCCTGGGACGCATCAACGCCCCAGACCCATAGTCGTAAAAAATTTTTTGCGGAGCTTTTTTTTAAAAAAGCGACCGCTTCCTTGCCTAGAGCGATTTCCGATCAATCGGAATCGCTCTAGCTCATGTTTTGGCGCGCATTACATCCGACCAGATTGGTTCTGATGAACCAATCTGGTCGGAAAATGCGCTAGCGGCGCAGGTTCAGACGGCCGATCAGGGCTTGGTAGCGCGCCGCATCTTTGCGCTTCAGGTAATCCAGCAGCGAGCGGCGCTGGCCGACCAGCATGAGCAGGCCGCGGCGCGAATGGAAGTCTTTCGCGTGGGTTTTCAGATGCTCGGTGAGGTTGGAGATGCGCTCGGAGAGCAGGGCGACCTGCACTTCGGGGCTGCCGGTATCGTTGGCGGCGGTGGCGTATTCGGTGATCAGCGCCGTACGGCGCTCTGCGGTAATCGACATCGTGCTATCCTTCACGAAAGATGTTGCAACAGGCGTTCGGGCTTCAGCCACCCATCGGAGAGTCGGGCCAGCGCCAGCACGCGCCCTGCCACCAGTACGCGCACCAGCCCTTCATCGGGGTTGGCGCCATCCGGTATCCGCCCCATCAGGTCAACCAGGCTGATTGCCTGGCCTTGTGCAAGGGCGTGAGCTTCAGCGGCGTTCAGGGCCAGTGCCGGGATGTCGTCCAGCGCGGTCTCGAGTGGCTGCAAAAAACTCAGCAGAGTGGCGGGCGTATGGGCCGGATCGAGTATTTTGTCCAGAGGAACCGCCATATTGAGGTTGAAGGGGCCGACCCGCAGCCGGCGCAGGACGGTGATATGGCCGAGCGCGCCACAGGCGCGCGCGAGGTCGCGCGCCAAGGCCCGCATATAGACGCCTTTGCCGGAGGCGACCTCGAACTCGGCGGTGTCGGCGTCCGGCCGGCCGATCAGCTCAAAACGGTCCACCTGGGCGGGACGCGCGGCAAGCTCGGGCGGGGCGCCGGCGCGGGCGAGGTCGTAGGCGCGCTCGCCATCGACCTTGATGGCGGAGAATGCCGGCGGGATCTGCATGATGGCGCCGGTGAGGGCCGGCAAAGCGGCGCGGATGGCGGCATCGGTTGGGCGCGCATCAGAGGTCGCGGTGATCGCACCTTCGGCGTCATCCGTATCGCGCGCCTCACCGAAGCGGATGGTGAAATGGTAGAGTTTGGTGCCATCCATCACGTAGGGCACGGTTTTGGTGGCGGCCCCCAGCGCGATCGGCAGGATGCCGGTTGCCAACGGGTCCAGCGTGCCGCCATGGCCGGCCTTTTGCGCGTCCAGCGCGCGTTTGACCTTGTTGACCGCCTGGGTGCTGGTGATGCCCTGGGGTTTGTCGAGAATCAGCCAGCCGTCGAGCTTACGGCCGCGCTTTTGGCGGTTCATGTGAAATCCAATCCAGAATGGAGGGCTGCTGATAGACATATAAAGCCGCGCGGGGAAGCCGGGCGGATTACATCTACATAAGGTTTAGACCGCTTAACGGTGCATTTACCTTCATCGGGTGAATACGGGTGGGTCAGGCAAAAAGCCGGCGGCAAATTTACCCCTGGAGCGACCCCATGCCCGACACCAACACGATCGATTTCGGACTCGATAATTCCGCAAACGCCAGCATGCGGGAGCTGCACCCCCAAGCGCCGGCCCACGCGGTGGCGCTGCGCGCGCCCGCCGCCGGCCGGCCGAAATTCATCGGCTTCACCAAGGACCACGACTCCGCGGCTTTGCTGCAGGAGGTTTTTGCCGGGCATTTGAACGGCGCCAGCCAGATGCATGTGACTGATTTCAAAGGCGCGCGCGGCATTCTGGCCGGCATGGCGACGCCGGAGATCGTGCTGGTTGACCTCTCGGACGAGGACCAGCCGATCAACGCGATGATGGACCTGGCCGAGGTGGTGGAGATGGGGACGGTCGTGCTCGCGATCGGCAAAATCCAGAATGTCAGCTTCTACCGGACCATCACCAAGGGCATGGGGGTGCGGGAATATCTGCCCAAACCGCTGACCCGCGAGAGCGTCGAGCGCAATTTCCTGCCCGTTTTGGGCGTGAGCGCGGCAGCGGCCAAGAGCGTGCGCGGCGGGCGGATGGTGGCGCTGATCGGCGCGCGTGGCGGGGCCGGCACATCTACACTGGCCGGTAACCTCGCCTGGTACGCCAGCAGCGAGCTGCACCGGCATACGGCTCTGGTCGACTCCGACCTCTATACCGGAACCGCCGCACTCGACCTTGATGTGGAAAGCAGCCGGGGCTTTGGCACGGCACTCGAATCGCCCGACCGGCTGGACCCGCTGCTGCTGGAACGCGCGATGCACGCGGCTGCTGAGCGGCTGCACGTGCTGGCGGCGCAGGAGCCGCTGACGAGGCAGCTCGACTACCAGCTCGGCAGTGCGGCAATGCTGAGCAAAGCCCTGCGCGCACGCTATAATTTTGTGGTGGCGGACGCCGGCGCCAGGCTCTCGCCATTCGCGCGCGACCTGCTCACCAACGCGCAAGCCCGGGTGATCGTGATCGACCCGACCATGATCTCGATCCGCAACCTCGAACGTATCTCCGGGCTCAAAGGCGCCGCCGGGGTGCGGAATATCATCGCGCTCAACCGCGCCGGCGCGCCGGGCGGGCTGAGCCAGACCTATATGGAACAGGTGATGGCGTTGAAATTCGACGCGGTGATCCCCGATCTGCCGCGCATCGTGCCGCGCTGCGCCAGGCTCGGCACCCAGGCGGCCGCCCTGCGCGGGCCATTCCGCAACGGTATCGCCCAATTGGCGCAGGCGTTGGGGATGACGCTGATGGAGGAGGAGCGTTGAGTAATTGGTCGCTTTGTCTCGAAGAAAAGCGACGCCAAAAGACTTTTATGACTCTGCGGCGGAGGTGGTTGGACCGCTATAGCCCAGAGGAATCAAAAGTTTTTTTGCTGCTTTTTTTCAAAAAAAGCAGCGCTCGCTTCGCCTTGCTCCGATTAGGCTAATCCCCGGTTTTATCGTATAAAGACGGATGATTTTGAACCATCCGGAGCCTTGTTTTTATGTCTGAGCCGACCGCAGAGACCCCCAAGGAAGATGCCTATGATGCCGCCAGCATTTCGGTGCTGAAGGGGCTGGATGCGGTCCGCAAGCGGCCGGGAATGTATATCGGGGATACCGATGACGGCTCGGGCCTGCACCATATGGGTTTTGAGATCATCGACAACGCGGTGGACGAGGCGCAGGCCGGATATGCCAACGAGGTTGTGGCGATTTTGAACGGCGATGGCAGCATGACGGTGCGGGATAATGGGCGGGGCATTCCGACCGATATCCACCCCGAGGAGGGGATTTCGGCTGCCGAGGTGGTGCTGACCAAGCTGCATGCCGGGGGCAAATTCAACCAGAACAGCTACAAGGTCTCGGGCGGCCTCCACGGCGTGGGTGCGGCGGTGGTGAATGCGCTCTCCGAATGGATGGAGGTGCGGATCTGGCGGGACGGGCAGGAGCATTTCATCCGCTTCCAGCATGGCGAGACGATGGCGCCATTGGCTTTGGTTGGCCCCTCCAACAGGCCGAACGGGACGGAGGTGACGTTCAAGCCCTCGGCCGGGACGTTTACCCATACCGAGTTCGATTACGCGGTGTTCGAGCGGCGGTTGCGGGAGCTGGCGTTCCTCAATTCGGGCATGGCGATCCTGCTGCGCGATGAGCGGCACGAGCCGGCGCAGGAGGCAAGGTTTTTTTATGAGGGCGGGGTAAAGGAATTCGCGCTCTGGCTCGACCGCGCCAAAACGCCGATCCTGGGCGCCCCGATCACCTCAATCGGGGAGGCCAAGGAGCATGGCATACGGGTTGAGTTCGCACTCACCTGGAATGATTCCTATCACGAGACCATGCTGTGCTTCACCAACAACATCACCCAGCGCGATGGCGGCACGCATCTGGCCGGGTTCCGCGCCGCACTCACCCGGGTGGTTAGCAAATACGCGCAAGGCATGAGCAAGAAGGATAATTTGGAGCTGAACGGCGAGGATATGCGCGAGGGGATGACCGCCGTGCTCTCAGTGAAGGTGCCGGACCCGAAATTCTCCTCCCAGACCAAGGATAAATTGATCAGCTCCGAGGTGCAGCCGGTGGTGCAGGCGGCGGTGGCGGACGCGCTCAGCCATTGGTTCGAGACGCATCCCAAGGAAGCCAAGAACATCGTGCAGAAGGTGATGGACGCGGCCTCCGCGCGCGAGGCGGCGCGCAAGGCGCGCGAACTCACGCGCCGCAAGGGCGTGCTGGATATCTCCTCCCTGCCCGGCAAGCTCGCGGATTGCCAGGAGCGCGACCCGGCGAAATCCGAGCTGTTCCTGGTTGAGGGGGATAGCGCCGGCGGTTCGGCCAAGCAGGGGCGGGACAGGAAATTCCAGGCGATTTTGCCGCTGAAGGGCAAGATTTTGAACGTTGAGCGCGCGCGGTTTGATAAGATGCTGGGCAGCCAGGAGATCGGCACGCTGATCACGGCGCTGGGTGCCGGCATCGGCCGGGGCGAGCCCGAACAAGGCGGGTTTGATGAGAGCAAATTGCGCTACCACCGCATCGTCATCATGACGGACGCGGATGTGGACGGCTCGCATATCCGCACGCTGCTGCTGACGTTTTTCTACCGGCAGATGCCGCGGCTGATCGAGCAGGGCTATTTGTATATCGCGCAGCCGCCGCTGTACCGCGCCAAGCGCGGCAATGAGGAGCGCTATTTGAAGGATGACGAGGCGCTGGAGAGCTATTTGCTGGAGCGCGCTTTGGCCGAGGCCGAACTGCGCGCGGCGGATGGCAGCGTGCTGTCGGGTGATGAGTTGCGCGGCGAAATGGCGTGGATTGGCCAGGTGGTGCACCGGCTGCAGGCGCTCGCCCGGCTGCTGCCGGTGCCATATCTGGAGCAGATGGCGATCACCGGGGCGCTCGCGCTCGACGCGTTGGGCAGCCCGGAGCGCGACCAGGCGCTCGCGGCGCGGTTGAACGCGAATTCAGCCCCTACCGAGCGGGGCTGGGTGGTGACCTCGGATGCCGCCGGCGTTTCGCTGGGGCGGATGATCCGCGGCGTGGCGGAGCGCTACCAGGTGGACGCGGCGGTGCTGCGCACGACGGAAGCGCGGTATCTGGCCGAGCGCGCGGCGCGGCTGAACGCGCTGTTCGGCACCGATGCGACGCTGAGCATCGATGGGCCGGCCAAGCCGATCCATGGGCCCGCGGCGTTATGGGAGAGCCTGCTCGCCTATGGGCGCAAGGGGCTCGCGATCAACCGGTTTAAAGGGCTGGGCGAGATGAACCCTGAGCAGCTTTGGAAAACCACGCTCGACCCGCAAGTGCGGCGCCTGCTGCAGGTGAAGGTGGCGGATGCGGAAGACACCGACCAGATCTTCTCCACATTAATGGGCGACGTGGTTGAGCCAAGGCGGGATTTTATTGTGACGAATGCGCTGAAGGTGGCGAATCTTGATACGTAAAGGGAAGTAATCCCAACCGGCCTTGAAGATGACTTAATTTTCAAGGCCGGTTGGTATCGCGCGTGTGGCTGGTGGGGCGGCCACGCGCCAAAAGAGAGGCTTATACCAACGGTCGTTATTTATGACCGTTGGTATAAGCAAGCGGTTCTTTTTTTGAAAAAAAGAACCAAAAAAACTTTTGATTCGCTCTGGGCTGTGCCGGCGAAACCGCTCCAGCCCAGAGGGATTAAAAGTTTTTTGCGGAGCTTTTTTTAAAAAAGCGACCGCTTGCTTAATAAGATTTCGGCAACCCCAATTCGCGCTCAGCGATATGGCAAAGGATCATTTCGCGTGAGACCGGAGCGAGTTGGATCGCGACCATTTCGCGGAAATAGCGTTCCACGTGGTATTCGGCGGCGTAGCCCATGCCGCCATGGGTGCGGATGGCGCGGTCGCAGGCTTTGAAGGCGGCGTCCGCGGCGAGCAGCTTGGCGGCGTTGGCCTGCGGGCCGCAGGGCTCGCCGGCGTCGTAGAGCTCGGCGGCGTGCAGGGTCATCAGCTCGGCGGCGTAGAGCTCGGACCAGGCTTCGGCCAGCGGGTGCTGGATGGATTGGTTCTGACCGATCTTGCGGTTGAACACCACGCGCTCATTGGCGTAGGCGACGGCTTTTTCGAGCGCGCGGCGGCCGATGCCGATGGCTTCCGCGGCGTTCAGGATGCGCTCGGGGTTCAAACTATCCAGGATGTAGCGGAAGCCTTTGCCTTCCTCGCCGATCAGGCAATGCGCGGGGACCACCATATTGTCGTAGAACACCTGGTTGGAGTTGACGGCGTGGCGGCCCATTTTGGGAATTTCCCGGATTTCGGCGCAAGCGCGGTCGAGATCGGCATAAAATAACGAAAGCCCGTCGGTAGGCTTGGCGCAGGCCTCGAGCGGCGCGGTGCGGGCCAGCAGCACGACTTTATCGGCCTGCTGGGCGGTGCTGGTCCAGATTTTCTGGCCCTTGATCAAATAATGATCGCCATTGCGGGTGGCGGTGGTGCGGATGCGGGAGGTGTCCAGCCCGGCATCGGGCTCCGTCACGCCAAAGCAGGCGCGTTTGGCGCCGCTGATGATCTCGGGCAGCCAGTCCTGCTGCTGCTGCTTGGTGCCGTGTTTGACAATGGCGTGCAGGCCGAAAATATTGATATGCACGGTGGAACAGGCGGCGAACACGCCGGCCGAGCGGCCGATTTCCTGCATCATGATCGCGGCTTCGGTCACGCCGAGGCCGGCACCGCCATAGGCCTCCGGCATGGCGATGCCGTTCCAGCCGCCGGCGGCGATGGCGGCGGCGAATTCATGCGGAAAGCTGTGGGTTTTGTCCTTTTCCGCCCAATAGGCGTCATCGAAGGCGTCGCAGATGGCGCGGATATGGTCGCGGATTTCGCGGCGCTCGGGGGTGTTGGCGAGGGCTTCGAAGATTTTCATGGCGGGGTTCCTGGGCGTTTGGTATTTTCACTATAGCGAAATTGTTTTCGCTATTATAGATAAACCCGCATATTTCCGACATGGGGCGCGGCGTCAAGCCCCGTTTGGGGCTGGGTGCGGCAAGCGCAATCTCGGGCCGGTTTACCGTTGACTAACGGTTTCGTTAGTCGGCCGGCAGGCGCTGGGCAGTGGCGCGGACGCGCTTGCCAGGCGGGGTTTTTAACTTTACAGGGGTCGCTCTAGAATGTCGAAAATAGTTACAAGAACACTGGATTTTCTGGAATTATTCGCCCGGGAAAAGCGCCCCCTTTCGCTCTCCGATATTTCGCGGCTGCTAAGCATCCCGGTCTCCAGCTGCCATGACGTGTTGCAGGCGCTGCAAGACCGCGGATTTATCTACGAGGTCTCGCCGCGCGGCGGTTACTACCCGACATTGCGCTTATATGAGACCGGAAAGACCGTGGCGGAGCACGATCCGGTGGTGTTGCGGGCGGACCATCTGCTGCGGGAATTGCGCGACACATTTGACGAGTCCGTATTGCTGGCGAAGGCGGACGGGCTGCGCGGGACCTATCTATTGCTGTTTGAAACATCGCAGCCGCTGCGCTTCCAGATGCGGGTGGGCGATAATGTCACCAGCCTGCACGCGGCCTCAGCCGGCAAGGCGATTCTGGGCAACCTCTCAGACGCCGCCCGGGCCGAAACGATTGCCAGACTGGAGCTGAAAACTTTCACGCGCAATACGATTATCGACAAAGCGGCGCTGGAAGCGCGGATCATGGCCGGGCGTAAGCTTGGCTATCATGTGAATATCGATGAGAGCATCGAGGGGCTGACCACGATCTCGGCACCGTTTCTTTGGCAGAACTCGCTCTATATCGTGACGATCGCGGCGCCAACCGCGCGGCTGGCGGATAAAATTCCATACGCGGGCGAGACATTGCACGCAGTGTGCCGGGAGTTGGAGATGCGGACGAAGAAGTAAGCAAGTGCTTCTTTTTTGAAAAAAAGAAGCAAAAAACTTTTATTTCCTCTGGGCTATAGCCGCCCCACCAGCACCGCTCCCGTAGAAACAAAAATTTTTTGCGGAGCTTTTTTTAAAAAAGCGACCGCTTGCTTAAACCCACGCCTTGGGCACCGGCACCTGCATTTCCAGCACCATCTGCGCATAGGCCTTGCCCTGCGGGTCGATCCGCAGCGAGGCCATGCCGCCCCCGCCGAGCGCGTTTTCCAGCAGGAAATTGAGCGCGTGCAGCCCCGGCGCCTCGAAGCGCTGCGCGGGACCTTCGACCAACTGGTCGAGCTGGGCGAGGACGGCCTCCGGGGTCAGGATATGCCGGAGATAGGGCAGATATTCCGGGCGGCGGGCGAAGATGGCGACGTTGGATGAATTGCCTTTATCGCCGGAGCGGCCAAAAGCGAGGGTGATCAGCGGCAGCGTCACGGTCTCGCCCTGTGCCGGTGCGGCGGGGCCGCAGACGGGCGCCGCCGGGGTGTAGCCGCCACCAGTCGGGATTTGGATCTCCACGGGTTCCGCGGCGCCCACGGTCAGGCGCGGCGTCCCCAAGGCGGTTTTGGGGATGAACATGGTGAAGAGCCGTACGACGGGAGCGGGTTTCGGGCGGCCGTTATAGATGCCGGTGGTCCCGGGCGCGCAGGACAGGCCGATGGAGCCGAGCTCGCGGCCGAAAATCTCCAGCGCCTCGCGCGAATGGTGCACGACGACCAGGCGGAGCAGCACCTCGCGCGCGGCGCGGGCGGCGGATTTGGCACCGTATGAGGTCTCGGCCCCCAGCGCCTCGATATGCGTGGCGGTGAAGGGCGGGATGTTGGCGCGGCGGAATAACATTTCGGCGCGGTCGATCAGTGTCCGGCCGGTGCGCTCGGCCTTTTCGGCCGCGTCCGGCCCGACGATGGAGACCGTGGCGACGGCGCGGTAGCCGTCCTGATAGGTGGCGGAGACCTTGTAATGGGAGGTAGGCGGCCGGCCTTTGGCGCCGGCGACCTCGACGATGGTCTCGCCCGCCTGGGTGATGGTGACGTGCGAGAAATCCGCCACCACATCGGGCAGGATATAGGCGGCCGGGTCGCCGATTTCATACAGCGTTTGCTCGGCGACGGTGGCGGGGGAGACCAGGCCGCCGGTGTTGGCGGGCTTGGTGAGCTGGAACGTGCCATCCGCCCGGCAGATGGCGAGCGGGTAGCCGATATTGTGCCAGTCCGGCACCAGCCGCCAATCGGTAAAATTCCCGCCGGTGGCCTGCGGGCCGCATTCCAGGATATGGCCGACCAGGCTGCCAGCGGCGAGACGGTCGGAATCCTGCGGGTCCCAGCCGAATTCAGGCATCAATATGCCAAGCGCCAAAGCGGAATCCGCGCAGCGGCCGGTGAGCACAATATCCGCCCCGGCGGCGAAGGCGGCGGCGATGGGCAGCGCGCCCAAATAGGCGTTGGCGGTGAGCAAACGCGGCGGGATCGGGGCACCGGAGACCGCCTCGCGAATGCCGGCTTCGCGCAAGGCGGGGATGGCGGGCAGCACGTCGTCCCCCTCCACGATGGCGACGGTGAGTGAGAGCCCGGCGCGGGCGATGGCGGCCTCCAGCGCGCGCTTGGCGCCGGCGGGGTTCACGCCGCCGGCATTGCTGGCCACCTTCACGCCCTTGGCCGCCAGCTGCGGCAGCACGGCGCCGAGATAGGCGATGGCGTCCGGCGGGAATCCGCCATCCGGGTCCTTGAGGCGGGCGCGGGCCAGCAGGGACATCGAGACCTCGGCCAGATAATCCATCATCAGGTAATCGACCCCGGCCTCAAGCAACTGGGCGAGGGCACCTGGGCTGTCCCCCCAGGCGCCGGAGGCGCCGCCGATGCGGACAAGTTTTTCGGTCATTTCGACGGCTCTCCGGCGCGCTGCCAACTGGGCGGGCGTTTTTCGTTGAAGGCGGCGAGGCCCTCGGCGGCGTCCGACGTCATCGAGGTGACGGCGATCAACTGCTCGGCAAAGGCCAGCGCCTCGGGGAAGGCCATGCGCTCCATCGCGGCGATGGCGTATTTGCCGCGCTTGATGGCGGCGGGGGAGAGGGTTGCGATGCGGGCGGTCAGCGCCTCGACCCGCGCATCCAACTGCTCATAGGGCACGACGATGTTGGCGAGGCCGATTTCGGCGGCGCGCTGCGCCGTGATCAGCTCGGCCAGCAGGCACAGCTCATTGATGTGGCGCGCGCCGATCATGCCGCGCAGCAGGACCAGCACCTGCATGGGGAAGACGCCGACTTTGACCTCCGGCAGGCCGAAACGGGCGTGCTCGGCGACGACGACGAGGTCGCATAACGCCATCAACCCCATGCCGCCGGCAACGCAATCGCCATTGATCCGGCCGATCAGCGGGATGCCGAGATCGCGCACAAAGCGCGCGAGCTTGCCGAAATCGGTCATCGGCTCGTCCAGCCCCAGCGTGAACGTGCCGGTGCCGGTGGAGAGATCAGCTCCGGCGCAGAACGCCTTTTGCCCGGTGCCGGTCAGCACGATGCTGCGAATCGCGGGATCCGCGGCGGCCTCGCGGATCGCGGCCTCGATGCCTGCCAGGACCGCTTTATTCATCGCGTTGCGCCGCGCCTCACGGTCGATCGTGATCCACAGCGCGGTGCCGCGCCGCTCGGCCCGTATCTCGCCGCTCATGGCTTGGCGCCTTTTGCAAAATCAGCGTTGTGCTCGCCAAGTTTCGGCGCCAGGCGGCGGTTATTGGCGGGTGACTTGCTGTAGCGCACCGGGTGGCGCGGCACATTCACCTTGCCCTCGCTCGGATGCTCGATTTGCGAGAAGAAACCGACGGCGTTGAGATGCGGATCGCCGAGCAAATCCTCGATGGCGTTGACCGGGCAGGCCGGAATGTCGATGCCGTGCAGCAAGGTGATCCATTCTGCGGTGCTGCGGGCGGGCAGTTGTTCGGCCAGAAACTGCCCCATCAGCTCGGCGTGCTGGGTGCGGGATTCCTGGTCCTTGAAGCGCGCATCGCGCTGGATGAGATCGGGCTGGCCGATCAGCGCGGAAAACGCCTCCCAATGTTTGTTGGTATAGACCACGATGGCGATGTAGCCATCCTTGGTGGGATAAGGCCCGCGGGTGCGGGAGAGCAGGCGTTTATAGCCCATCGGCCCTTCAGCGGGGGCGAAGGCGGCGCCGCCGACATGATCGGAGAGCACGAATTGCGCCATGGTCTCGAACATCGGCACCTCGACCTCCTGCCCCTGCCCTGTCATGGCGCGGTGATAGAGGGCGGCAGTGACGGCATTGACCACGTAGAGCCCGACGATACGGTCACACAGATTGACCGGGGCGTAGCGCGGCGCGCCATCCACCCGGCCAAACAGCCCGGCGATGCCGGAGGCCGCCTGCATCAGATCATCATAGACCGGCTGGCCGGAGAGCGGACCTCCGGCGCCGTAGCCGACCGCGGCGCAATAGATAATATCCGGCTTGGCGGCGGCGACACTCGCATAGTCCAGCCCGAGCCTGGCCAAAGCCTGCGGACGGACGTTAGATACAATAACATCGGCCTGTGCCGCCAGCGCGATCGCGGCGGCTTTGCCTTCGGGCGATTTGAGGTCGAGTTTCACGCTGCGCTTGTTGCGGTTAGCCCAGAGAAAGAGCGGCCCCATGCCGGCATTGCGCCACGGGCCGACCCAGCGCATGGAATCCCCCGCATCACTCTCGATCTTCACGACATCAGCGCCGAGGTCACCCAGCGTCTGCGTCGCGGACGGGCCCATCACCACGGTCGTGAGGTCGAGCACGCGCACACCGGCAAGCGGGCCGGTGGCGGGAAGCGGGTCCGCTTCCCAGATAAAATTAGTTTCTGCAGGCTTGGTCACGGCGATCTCTCCACGCCGACATTTCACGCCAGCGAATTTTCTTTCGTGTGGACGAAGTTTTAAGCGGGGAATGGCATTGTGTCAAGGTGAAGCAAGCGCTGCTTTTTCTGCAGAAAAAGTAGCAAAAAGACTTTTATGACTCTGGGACTGCGCTGGTTTCTCCAGCACGGGCTAAAGCCATAAAAAAGTTTTTTGCGGAGCTTTTTTTTAAAAAAGCGACCACTTATTTCAACCCCACTTTAAAACACGCTGGGCCCCGGGCGGTTACGCCCGAAGCCCAGAGGAAGCAGTTGTCTCCCGGCGTTTGCCGGCTTTGTTAGAAGATGTAGCGCACGCCGGCGGCGAGCGTGTTGGCGGTATCGCCGTAGCCGAGCTTTGTGCCGTTGGTGGTGAGCTGCGTGGGCAGGATGGCGGCCGGACCGGCGCCGCCGACATCTTGCGCACCCAGCAGGCCCTGCGCGGAGTGCTTGTTGTTGAACACCACCGCGTCCTCGATGAACAAGGCGGTGCCTGGGGCCTTCACGAGGTCATATTCGTAGCTGGTCTGCAGCATGGAATATTGCGCCTTCGTATCGGTGTGGTTGTAGAAGGTGCCGTAAGAGACTTTGAAGTTCTGGTGCGCGAGGGTGGGCACCACGGCGCCGACGAACCAATCATCCTGGTCCACACCGTCGTTCAGCGAAACCTTGCGGCCATCATACTGGGTGTTGAATTCCGCAGTCAGGCGGGCCCAGGGCGTAACATAGGAGGCGGCGATGGTCTCCTCGATCAACCGAGTCTTCTGCGTGGTCGGCAAAGTGGGGATATAGGTGTTCGAATAGGGCGCCTCACCGCTGGAGAGGTTGATGCCGTCGATCTGCTGATAGCCGCCGCCGATCCACCAGTGCTTGGTGCCGTAGGAGGCGGAGGCGCCGAATTGCTGGCCGGACTGCACGGAATAACCCGAGGTGCCGTTGGTCTCACCCGGCGCATACATGGCGGCAAAGCCGATACCCACCGGCGGCGAGGGGTCGAGCATACCCTCCCAGGTGTAGCCGTAATTATAGGTGATGGCGTTGCTGACGCGCGAATTGACCGCCATTGTAGGGTCGAGTGCGACGACACCGCCGAGATAATTGCCGGCGAACGGATCCGACCAGGGTGCGGCGCTGACCGCCCAGATCGGCGCATATTGCCGGCCGAAATCGACATAGCCGTATTTGTCATTACCGATACCGGCGAAGGATTCACGGCCGAAATCGAAGCCGGTGATACCGTCGGGGTTGCTTGCCCCCTCACCCTCGGCGGCGTTGAAACCGCCTTCCAGCACGCCGACAACGCGCAAGCCATAGCCGATATTCTGGTAGCCTTCGAGCGTCAGCCGGTCGGCGCGCATCAGGCCGGATTGCACCGAGAGGATGGAGTGACCAGCACCGGTATCCAGGCGCACGCCGCCATCGATGTCACCGGCGATGTACAGGGCGCCGTACTGGTTCTGATAGACCGGAATACCGCCGACGATCGGCTTGAGGTAATGCGGCTTGGGCGTGAGGCCGCCTTCCGGCAGCACGCCGGTGCCGGCCACGCCGGTGCTGGTGGACGCCACGGCAAGCGCTGGCCGGGGTGCGGCGGCTTGTTCCTGGGTTTGCGCCAGTTGCAATTTCAGCTCCGCGACTTCGGCTTTCACCTGGTCCAGCTCGGATTTCTGCGCCGGGGTGTAGTGCACCGACTGGGTCTGCATGGAATTGATCTGGCCCTGGATGATGGCGAGCTCGGCTTTCAGGTCACTCAGCGAGTCCGCATGGGCGATCGCCGGGATGAAGGCGGTTTGCAGGGCCAGCGCGCTCACCGCGCCAATTAGTTTTGTTTTCGTAACATTTACACTCACGGATAGCCTCCTGGATTTTTCTTATGGAAAAATGATGTTGAAAGTTACGCCTGCTCCCAGCAGGCGGACTTGGACGTGTGCCGGCCGTTTTACATCAGCCAGTTAACAGAACGTTATGGTTAGGCCTGCTTTACCTCCTGGGATTTGATGAGCTTTTCGGGGTTCTCATCGTAGGGCGGGGAATAGATCACCAGCATCTTGATCTTCTCGCTCAAGATTTTGATGTCGTGGAACACGAAGGCGGGAAAATACATCATCTCGCCGGCCTTCACGTGGTGGGGCACGCCGTCGATATTCGCGATCGCCTCACCCTCGATGATATAGACCGCCTGTTCGAGATCAGGGTGGGCGTGCGCGGGCGAGCCCTCATGGCGTTCGATCTCGCCGAGCGCGATTTCCATGTATTTGGCGCCATTCACGCGCGGGCCGATCAGCCGCGTGTTCTTGGTGCCGGTATGGTTGGCCGGGCTGTAGGAGGGCATCTCCGAGGGGATGATGTGGTAGATCGGTTTCGGCGGCATGGTATCGGGCATCGTTCGCTCTTTCCTTCAGCGGCTTGATGAGTGGAGGGTCAGCCGCGCGCATCCGCGATGACGTTGGCGGCATCGCGCGCGCGCTGCTGGGCGGAGCCTACCAAGTAAAACAACGAGGAGACCACCATGCCGAAAATCGCGATCGCCACGAAGGCGATTTTGAAATCACCCGTCGCCCCCTTGATGAAGCCGACGAAATAGGGGGCGACGAAACCGCCGGTGACACCCATCGCGCTGATTGCGGCGATGCCGCCGGCCGCCGAGGCGCCGGAGAGGAAGGTGCTGGGGATCGCCCAGAACGGCACCACCATGCAGAGCGTCGCGGCAAAGGCGATCGAGACGGCAACACCGCGGATCACCGGGTCGTGGACCAGCATGGTGACCAGTAGCGCAAACGCGGCGAGCAGATTGGCGAAGGCGGCGTGGCCGAAGCGCTCGCCCTTGGCGTCCGACCGGCGGCCCCACCAGATCATGCCGGCCAAGGCGACAAGGCTCGGCACCGCGGAGAGATAGCCGACCACCTCGACACTGAACCCGTAGCTCTTGATGATCTGCGGCAGGAAGAAGATGATGCCATTCAGTAGGCAGACATTGCTGAAATACATCAGCGCCATCAGCACCACGGTCGGGTTGGTCAACGCTTGCAGCACCGACTGGGTTTTACGGATCTCGATCTTCTTCTTCTCGGCGGCCAGCGTGGCGGTCAGCCAGCCGCTCTCGGCCGGCGGCAGCCATTTTGCATCGGCCGGCTTATCCTGCAGGTAGATCAGCGCGATCGGCGCCAGAATGGCGGAGGGCAAGCCTTCCACGATGAACAGCCACTGCCAGCCGGCGAGACCCGCGACACCGTTGAGCGCCAGCAGATGGCCCGAGAGGGGGCCCCCGAAAATGCCGGTGAGGGGAATCGCGGTGAGGAACAGCCCATAGGTGCGGGCCCGGTAGGAGGCGGGAATCCACAGCGTCAGATAAAACAAGATGCCCGGATAAAACCCGGCCTCGGCAGCGCCCAGCAGCAGGCGCATGGCGTAAAAACTATGCGCGCCCTGCACGAAGGCGGTGGCCGCCGCGACGATGCCCCACGAGAACATGATCCGCGCGATCCAGCGGCGCGCGCCGAATTTATTCATCAGAAGATTGGAGGGAACCTCCAGGAAGGCATAGGTGACGAAAAACAGCCCCGCCGCCAGGCCGAAATCCGCCGGGGTGAGGTGCAGTTGCTTGTTCATCTGCAAGGCGGCGAAGCTGAGATTGATGCGGTTGAGCCAGCAGAACACGTAGCAGAGCATGAGAAAGGGAACCAGCCGGCGCATCACCAGCCGCATCGTGTTACGCTCAAGCTGACTTGCAGGCTGCGCAGCGGCTCCGGCCGCGCGTGTTTCACTGATCACACTGGACATCGAATTCCCTCCAAACGCGGCACATTCTACGTGCTCTGAAATTTAAACACAGCTTAAGGCACTTTAACGCACTGGCGAAACCAGCTTCGGGAAACCGTAGAGCAAAAGAATTCATATTCGTCAACATGAATTTATTTCCGCGATGGCGAAATTTTATAAATATCCAAGCGATGCGCGCAGGCCCTCCGCGCCGAATCGACGCCGGTTGCTTGCCGCTTCCGCGCCGGCGTTTTACCAATTTGGCCATGGATCAAAACGCCCCAACGCCGCCTGTCGCCCGCAAACAACCGTGTATCATCGAGCAGCTTGGGCGCACCCGGACGGATGATTTCCGGTGGATGAAGGATGAAAACTGGCAGGCCGTGCTGCGCGACCCGGCGCGGCTTAACCCTGAGATCCGCGCGCATCTACTGGCGGAAAACGCCTATACCAAGGCCGTGCTGGCGGATACCGAGACGCTGCAGCAAACCCTCGCCACCGAGATGAAGGCACGGATCAAGCAGGATGATGCATCCGTGCCGATGCAGGATGGTGCCTACGCGTATTACCGGCGCTACGAGCCAGGCGCGCAGCACCCGGTGTTCGCCCGGCGGCCGCATGGCGGGGGGGAGGAGATTTTGCTGGATGCGGATGCGGCGGCGAAAGGCCTCGCCTATTACCGGGTGGCGGCGGCGGCGCATTCGCCGGACCACCGGCTGTTTGCCTATGCGGCGGATGGCCAAGGCTCGGAGGTTTATGAAATCCGCATCAAAAACCTCGAGACCGGCGCGCTGCTGCCGGAGATGATTTCACCCTCGACCGGCAATTTCGCGTTCTCACCCTGCAGCCGGTTCATCTTTTGGACCTACCGGGATGAGAATAGCCGGCCAGCTAAAATTTTTTGCCGCAGGGTCGGTTGGGCCGAGGACCGGCTGGTCTATGAGGAAAAGGACGAGGGATTCTATATAAGCGTGGAGGCGGCCGCCTCCGGCGGCTCGATCTTCATCAATTGCGGCAACCAGGAAACCTCCGAGGTGTGGCGCATCCCCGGTGCCGAGCCGACCGCATCACCTACCGTCATCGCGCCGCGCGAGCCCGGCTTGCGCTACGGCGTCGAGGACCGGGGGGATACGCTGATCATCCGTACCAATGCGGATGGCGCGGTGGATTTCAAAATCGTGCAGGCGCCCAGCGCCGCCCCCGGCCGCGCCAATTGGCGGGACGTGGTGCCCCACCGGGCGGGGCATTACATCACCGGCGTGCTGGCGCTGCGCGACTATATCCTGCACGCGGAGCGGGCAGAGGCCAATGACCGGATTGTGGTGACCAGGCGGGATGGGAGCTGGTTTCCCATCGCCATGGAAGAGCCGGCCTACGCGCTGCGGCTGGAGCCCGGATATGAATACGCCACCAGCAATATCCGCTACGTCTATTCCTCCCCCACCACGCCCGCGCAATGGTTCGACTACGATATCGCGACCGGCGCGCGGGTGCTGCGCAAGACGCAGGAAATTCCCTCCGGCCATGACCCGGCGCTGTACGAAACAAGGCGCTTGAGCGCGCGGGCGGCGGATGGCGCGCAAATCCCGGTGACGGTACTGATGCGCCGGGGCACCAAGCTCGATGGCAGCGCGCCGGTGCATCTATACGGCTACGGCTCCTACGGCATCTCCATCCCGGCAGGATTTTCCACAAATATTCTCAGCCTGGTGGACCGCGGCTGGATCCATGTGATCGCGCATATCCGTGGCGGAACGGAGAAGGGCTGGAACTGGTTCCTGGACGGCCGGGGTACCAAGAAAATGAACAGTTTCACCGATTTCATCGCGGTCGCCGAGCACCTGATCGCGCAAGGCTATGCAAGGCAAAAACATATCGTGGCGCATGGCGGCTCGGCCGGCGGGCTGCTGATGGGCGCTGTGCTCAACCTCCGCCCCGATCTCTGGGCCGGCGTGATCGCCGCCGTACCCTTCGTGGACGTGCTGAACACCATGTCCGACACCTCACTGCCGATGACCCCGCCGGAATGGCCGGAATGGGGCAACCCAATCACCGACCCGCAAGCCTACGACACCATCGCCGCCTACTCGCCTTATGATAACATCTCCGCGCAGGACTACCCCGCCGTGCTCGCGACCGGCGGCCTCTCCGACCCGCGGGTGACCTATTGGGAGCCGGCGAAGTTCATCGCCAAATTGCGGGGTTACACCACCGGCCAAGCGCCGCTGCTGCTGCATATCAATATGCAAGCCGGCCACGCAGGGGCTGCCGGAAGGTTCGACGCGCTGGCGGAGACGGCGCGGGATTACGCATTTGCGATGTGGGCGGTGGAGGGCACGTAAGCGCTTCTTTTTTGAAAAAAAGAAGCAAAAAACTTTTGATTCCTCCGGGGCTGTGCCGGTGGGACCGCTAAAGCCCAGTTAAAAAAATTTTTGCGAAGCTTTTTTTAAAAAGCGACCGCTTGGCTTGCCTAGAGCGCGATGACATTAAGTCGATCCATGAAATGGATCGACTTAATGTCTGAATCGCCCTCTAGATATATTTTAGAGGCGGATTCAGACATTCTATGGGATCGCAAAGCGATTCCACAGAATGTCATCCGGCTCTAGAAAAATCAGGAGGAAACAATGATCGATCTCTACAGTGCGGCGACGCCGAACGGGCACAAGATTTCAATTGCGCTGGAGGAGCTGGGCACGGCCTACACGCTGCACAGCCTTGATTTGTCAAAAAATATGCAGAAGGAGCCTTGGTTTTTGAAAATTTGCCCGAATGGGCGGATCCCCGCGATCGTGGACCGGGCGAACGGCGATTTTGCGGTGTTCGAGTCCGGGGCGATTTTGATTTATCTGGCCGAGCAGGCGGGGGCCTTGCTGCCGGCGGAGGCAAAGGCGCGCAGCCAAGTGCTGCAATGGCTGATGTTCCAGATGGGCGGGATTGGGCCGATGATGGGGCAGGCGAATGTGTTTTTCCGGTATTTTCCGGAAAAGATACCGGCGGCGATCGAGCGCTACCAAGGTGAGTGCCGGCGGCTGTTCCGGGTGCTGGATAACCATTTGGCGGATCATGAGTATTTGGCCGGGGATTATTCGATCGCGGATATCGCGAACTGGGCCTGGGTGCGGACGCATCGGTGGTCGGGCGTGGAGGTTGAGGACATGACGCATTTGCGGCGCTGGCGCGATGCGATCCGCGCACGGCCGGCGGTGCAGCGCGGGATTTTGATGCCGGCGCCGAGCGTGGATTTGACCACGGATGGCGAGGACAAGGCCAAGGCGTTCGCCGAGCAGGCGCGCAAGATGGTGGAGATGGGGCAGTCAGCCAAGTCCGGCGTATAATTCAAAACAAGGAGGAAACCAGATGAAGCTTTACATGTCCCACCGGGCGCCGAATCCGCGCCGGGTGCAGATGTTCATTGCCGAGAAGGCGATTGCGGGGATTGAGGAGGTCCCGGTTGATCTGAACGCGCTGGAACACAAGACACCGGAATTTTTGGCGAAAAACCCGGTGGCGCGCATTCCGATTCTGGCGCTGGATGACGGGCGCAGCCTGAGCGAGACGCGGGCGATTTGCACCTATCTGGAGGGCATCGCGCCCGAGCCGAATTTGATGGGGGTGGATGCGACGGCGCGCGCCTTTATTGAGATGGCCGACCGGCATGTGGAATTCTCGCTGATGCTGCCGCTCGCCAATTGGATACGGCATACGCATCCCGGGCTGGCGCCACTGGAGCAGCCGCAATTCGGCGATTTCGGGGAGAGCCAGTTTGGCAAATTCACCGCCAATCTGGGGTGGCTGGAGGCGGCCTTGGGCAAGCATGAGTACGTGGCCGGGGACCGCTTCACGATTGCGGACATCACCGCGTTCTGCGGCATCGAGTTCACCCGGCTGATGAAGTTCAAACCCGGCGATGCCGGCTTCCCGAACGTACAAGCCTGGCGGGATAAAATCGCCGCCCGGCCCAGCGCGAAAGTATAACGCCAGCCGGGATTTTGGGGCGTCCGGAACCCAGCATAAATAGACGTTTTTTGGCGTCGCTTTTTTTAAAAAGCGACCGCTTTCTTTCCTGTTGCGCCGCAATAAATTTCCGTGTCTCATAGGAATATGGCCCGGTATGTCAGTTCCTTTCGTGGTGAGAGCTATCGTTTCCCGGATTTGAAGACGGTACTGGCCTGTGCCTCGGCTAGGCGGTCGGGTGATGAGCTGGCGGGGCTGGCGGCGGAGAGCGACGCGCAGCGCGTGGCGGCGCGGGCGACGCTGGCGGATTTGCCGCTCACCGTGTTTCTGGATGAATTGCTGATCCCGTACGAGGCCGATGAGGTGACTCGGCTGATCTGCGACCGGCATGACGCAACGGCGTTCAAAACCGTGGCGCATCTCACGGTCGGCGGGTTGCGGGACTGGTTGCTCTCCTACGAGGCGGATGGGCCGGCTTTGGCGCGGCTGGCGCCGGGGCTGATGCCTGAGATGGTTGCGGCCGTGAGCAAACTGATGCGCAACCAGGATTTGATTGCGGTGGCGCGTAAATGCTCGGTCGTTACCAAGTTCCGCAACACGATGGGGTTGGCCGGGCGGCTCAGCACCCGGTTGCAGCCGAACCACCCGACGGATGATTTGAAGGGCATTGCGGCCTCCACGCTCGATGGGTTGCTGTACGGCACCGGGGACGCGGTGATCGGCATCAACCCCGCCACTGATAATGTGCAGAATTGCCTCTCGCTGCTCGACATGCTGGACGGTTTGCGGCGGCGCTATGACATCCCGACGCAGACCTGCGTGCTCACACATGTGACCAACGCGATCGAGGTGATGAATGCCGGCGGGGCGATGGACCTCGTGTTCCAGTCCATCGCCGGCTCCGAGGCGGCGAATGCCGGGTTTGGCATCAATCTCGGTATTTTACGCGAGGCGCGGGAGGCGGCACTCGCGCTGAATCGCGGCACGGTTGGCCAGGATGTGATGTATTTTGAGACCGGCCAGGGTGCGGCTCTCTCGGCGGAGGCGCATTGGGGGCTGGACCAGCAGACGATCGAAACGCGGGCCTATGCGGTGGCGCGGGAATTCTCGCCACTATTGGTGAACACGGTGGTGGGGTTCATCGGGCCGGAATATTTGTACGACGGCAAGCAGATCATCCGCGCCGGGTTGGAGGACCATTTTTCCGGCAAGCTGCTGGGCGTGCCGATGGGATGCGATGTTTGCTACACCAACCATGCCGAGGCCGACCAGGACGATATGGACACGCTGATGACGCTGCTGACCGCGGCGGGCGTGACCTTTGTGATTACGGTGCCGGGGGCCGATGACGTGATGCTGAATTACCAGAGCCTCTCCTACCACGATATTCTCTATCTGCGCTCGACCTTCGGGGTGCGGGCGGCGCCGGAGTTTGAGGCCTGGCTGGAGCGCATGGGCATGCTGGACATGGCCGGGCGGATGAAGCTGCCGACCCCGCAGAACGCCATGCTGAAGCGCCTGATCGGCGACCATCGTGACGCAGCCTGACCCCTGGGCCGAGCTGCGCCTGGCGACCAAGGCGCGGATTGGCCTAGGGCGCGTGGGGGATGCGATGCCGGTGCGCGACGTGCTGGAATTCCAGTTCGCCCACGCCAAGGCGCGGGATGCGGTGCACACCAAGCTCGACACCGCCGCACTCGCCGCGCAAATCCCGGGCGCGATCTGCGTGGCGAGCGAGGCGGCGAGCCGGGAGATCTATCTGCGCCGGCCGGATTTGGGCCGGCGGCTGGCGGAAGACAGCCGGGCGAGACTGATTCCGGGCGATTACGACTCGGTGTTCGTGATCGCGGACGGGCTATCGGCCACCGCGGTCGCGCAGAACGCGGTGCCGATGCTGCATGCGGCAATGGCGCGCATGGCGGGGCTGAAACTCGCGCCGGTGGTGATCGCGACCCAGGCGCGGGTGGCGATCGGGGATGATATCGGCGAGGCGCTGGGCGCCAAACTCTGTGCGATTTTCATCGGCGAGCGGCCGGGCCTCACCGTATCGGACAGCCTGGGCATCTACCTCACCTACGCGCCCCGGCGCGGGGTGCGGGATTCGGCGCGCAACTGCATCTCCAACATCCACGCCCAAGGCGGGCTGTCCTACGAGGGTGCGGCCGACATGCTGGCCTGGCTGATGCGCGAATCGCTGCGCCGCAAGCTCACCGGGGTCGCGCTGAAAGAGGCGAGCGGGTTGGCGGCGCCGGAGGCGATGGCGGCGATTGGATAATCGGGCACCGGTATAAAGCGACCTGATAGCTCACCGATAAACTGCGATAGCGGCAAAACCGCGCGCGGCGGCTAAAACCGGGGCAAGAACCAGTTTTGGGGGAACTATGTCCGGCGAACCGATTATGGATATCGCGCATCTTGCGCATGTGGAGCTGCTGACGCCCAAGCCCCAAGAGAGCCTGCGATTCTTCGTGGAGGTGATGGGCATGACCGAAAGCGGGCGCGCTGGAGACTCCGTCTATCTGCGCGGCTGGGACGATTATGAGCGCTACAGCCTCAAACTCACAGCCTCGCCGCAAGCCGGGCTCGGCCATGCCGCGTTCCGCGCGCGCTCACCCCAGGCCCTCGCCCGCCGTGCCGCCGCCGTGCAGGCCACAGGTGCTGGCATCGGCTGGGTGGAAAACGAGCTCGGCCACGGCCCCGCCTACCAGTTCCACGACCCGGACGGACATGTGATCGAAATCTACTACGAGACCGAATGGTACGAAGCCCCGCCCGCACTCAAACCCAGCCTGAAGAACCAGGCACAGCGCTTCCCCGCCCGCGGCGTGAACGTGCGGCGCATCGACCATTTCAACTGCCTCGCCGTCGATATCAAAGCCAACCGGGAATTTTTTGAATCCACCCTCGGCTTCCGCCTCACCGAACAGATCGTGCTGGATTCCGGTATCGAGGCCGGCATGTGGCTGACCTGCACGAATAAATCCTATGACTTTGCCTATACCCGCGAAGCGCACGGTATTCGGGGGCGGTTCCATCACCTTACCTTCGCACTCGATAGCCGGGAGGAAATCCTGCGAGCCGCGGATATCTTCTTGGAAAACAACGTGTTCATCGAAACCGGGCCCCATAAACACGCGGTCCAGCAAACCTTCTTCCTGTACGTGTACGAGCCCGGGGGCAACCGGATCGAAGTCGCCAATGCGGGCGCCAGGCTGATCCTCGCCCCCGATTGGAAACCGATCACCTGGACCGAAACCGAACGCAAAAAAGGCCAGGCCTGGGGGCTGCAAACCATCGAAAGCTTCCATACCCATGGCACGCCATAGGGGGGGTTGGGGTCTGGGGCCTGTCGCGCCGGCGGGGTTCCAAGGGGCGGAGCCCCTTGGCCTTGCCTAACCCCGCGCCCTGCGGTGAGCTACGTGCATGGCATTTTTGACGGGTTTGGACCGGCGTTTGACGTTACGGCAGTTACGGGCGTTTTGTGCGATTGCGGATACTGGCCGGCTCTTGGCGGCAGCGGATTTGCTGGGGGTTAGCCAGCCGGCTTTGACGCGGGTTTTGCATGAGTTGGAGGAGATGTTTGGGGTGGCGTTGTTTGAGCGCCATCCGCGCGGGGTGACGCCGACGGCTTATGGTGAGGCTTTGCGGGAGTCGGCAGAGCGCATTTTGGATGAGATTGATGGCCTGCAGGAGCGGGTGAATGGGATGATGCTGCGCCAGGCGGGGGGTTTGGCGATTGCGGCGTTGCCAAGTGCGGCGGCGGGGTTGTTGCCGGGGGTGATTGCGCGGCTGCGGGTCAGCCATCCTGATCTGGAGATCAGGCTGGTGCAGGGCCGGCTGGATGAGATGCTGCCGGTTTTGTTGAGTGGCGGGGTGGATTTGCTGGTGGGGCGGCTCTACCCGACGGGTGCGAAGCTGGGGGTGGCGAGCCGGGTTTTGTATGATGAGCCGTTGGGGCTGCTGGCGCGCGCGGGGCATCCACTCACGGGGGTGGCGTGTTCGGCGGAGATGTTGCGAGGTTACCGGCTGGTGCTGCCGACGTTCAGCCAGCGCATGGCGGCGGAGGTGGAGCCGTGGTTGGCGGTTTTGGGGCTGGAGGCAGGGCTGGGCTTGCGCACCAGCGCACCGGCGGTGATGCGCGAGCTGGTGCTGGCGAGCGATGATATTTTGGTTTTGCCGCCGTTGATGATGGCGGGGGATATTTCGCGCGGCGCGCTGGTGCGGCTGGCAGCGCCGGTGGCGGCACCGGCCAGGCCGGGGGGCGTGATGTACCGGCATGGCGTGAAGCTGGGCGATGCGGCGAAGGCGGCGCTGCGGGTGGTCAGGTCGCAGATATCGGCGCTGGCCGAGGAAGGGATCATCGGTATCAGGTAGCGTTATAGCTAGGGCGGCGGATTGGATTGGCTGGGGGAAAAGGCGGGGTTTAGCTAGGGGCCCAGCCAAAAAGCCACAGGATCACGCATGCCGGAGCAAAATATCGTCATCGTCAGCGCCCATTCGGCGGATTTTGTGTGGCGGGCGGGCGGGGCAATTGCGACCCATGCCGCCCGCGGGGACAAGGTGACGGTGGTGTGCCTGTCCTATGGCGAGCGGGGGGAATCCGCGAAATTATGGCGCGAGCCGGGGATGACGCTGGAGCGGGTGAAGGCCACGCGCGAAGCCGAGGCCAAGGCGGCAGCAGCGATTTTGGGGGTGGCGGACATCGAGTTTTGGGATTTGGGGGATTATCCGCTGGAGGTGGACAAGGCCGTTCTGTTCCGCCTGGTGGTTTTGTTCCGCAAGCTCAAACCCGCCGTCATCCTCAGCCATTCCCGGCAGGATATCTATAACCATGACCACCCGCTCGCCACTGATTTGGCGCAACACGCGCGGATTGTTGCACAGGCGCATGGGCATAACCCAGGCAAGAGCGTGCTCGGCGCACCGAATATTTTCTTGTTCGAGCCGCACCAGCCCGAGCAGTGCAACTGGAAGCCGAATCTGCTGCTGGATATCACCAAGGTATGGGAACAAAAGCTCGGCGCCATCCAATGCATGGCGGGGCAGGAGCATCTTTGGGAATATTACACGCGGGTCGCGTTGCAGCGCGGCGCGCAGGCGGCGCGCAATTCGGACAAGGCGATCATGTATGGTGAAGGCTATGAGGTGGTGTTTCCGCATGTGACGGAGACGTTGGTGTGAGCGTCGTCATCACCAACCCGCCACGGGTGGCGGTGGAGCTGGCGGATGCGATTGCGCCTTGCGGCGTGGCGACGGTGCATGAGGCCTATGGCCGGGCCGGGCTGCTGGGCGAGCAGATGCGGCCGGTTTGGCAAGGGGCGCGGATTGCGGGGGCCGCGGTGACGGTATCGATCCCGCCCGGGGATAATTGGATGATGCATGTGGCGGTGGAGCAGTGCCGGCCGGGCGACGTGCTGGTGGTGGCCCCGACCTCGCCCTGCGACACCGGGTATTTTGGCGATTTGCTGGCCTGCTCGCTGGTGGCGCGCGGGGTGCGCGGGCTGGTGATCGAGGCCGGGGTGCGCGACGCCGCGGAGCTGCGGGCGATGGGCTTTCCGGTCTGGTCGAAAGCGATTTCCGCGCAGGGAACGGTGAAGGAGACACTCGGGTCTGTGAACATTCCCATCGTCTGCGCCGGGCAGATTGTGCGTCCAGGCGATCTGGTGGTGGCGGATGACGACGGCGTGGTGGTGGTGGCGCGCAAGCAGGCCGCGGCGGTGCTGGCGGCGGCGCGCGCGCGCGCGGCGAATGAGGCCGCCAAGCGCGCAAGGCTGCAGGCCGGCGAGCTGGGGCTTGATATTTACGACATGCGCCCGCGCCTTGCCGCCAAGGGGCTGGTGTACCGCGAAGCAGACCCGGAGTGAGGAACGCAACCGTCGCGATCGGGCGGTATCCGCATAGCGCGGCCTGGCTGGACGGTGCCAGTTGGTCAAGTCTCATCAACCCGGCGTTTCAAAACTTCCCCGCCATCAGCCGGGCGTTCGCGCCGATGGTGCAAGAGCGCGCATTCGATGTGGCCGAGCTGGCGCTGGGCACATATCTGCAGGCCATCGCCTACGGCCATGATTTGACGCTGCTGCCGATCGTGATGGCGGCGCGGTTCCAGCACGCGGCGCTGATCTGCCGAAAGGAAAACTGCTTGCGCGGGCCTGGGGATTTGGCCGGCAAGCGGGTCGGCGTGCGGGCCTACAGCCAAACTACGGGGATCTGGCTGCGCGAAATCTTGGACGCGGAATACGGCATCAAGCCGGCGGATATCACCTGGGTGACACAGGAAGGCGCGCATGTCCCGGACTATGCCGACCCGGATTTTGTGACTCGCAGCTCCGGCGACCTGACCGCCATGCTGCTGAACGGCACGCTGGACGCCATGATCGTGGGCAATGACTTCAAAGACCACCCAGAGCTCGCCTCCGTGTTCGCGGACCTGCCCGGCGCCATTGCGCGCAGCTATGCGCGCCGGCCGTTCATCCCGGTCAACCACGTCCTCGTGCTGCGCGCACCAGACATGGCGCTGGCCGCCGAATTGGAAATTCTACTTGGTGCGCCAGCAAAAATCACCTCGGACGGGTATCAGGCGCCACGCACCGGATGGGCGGCGGTGCAGCCCTCGATCGACGTGCTGGAAAATACGATGCGCGTGCAGGGGTTACTGCCATAGGCCGTTAAGCAAGCGGTCGCTTTTTTGAAAAAAAGCTCCGCAAAAAACTTTTGATTCTGCGCGCCAAAGCATGAGCTAGAGCCGGATGATCGGAAATCGCTCTAGCTGGTGGGGCCGCCCGCGGCTAGGCCGGCGTGAAGGTGAGTGCCAGGCCGTCCATGCAGTAGCGCAGGCCGGTGGGGGGCGGGCCGTCCGGGAAGACATGGCCAAGATGGCCGCCGCAGCGGCGGCAATGCACCTCCGTGCGGTCCATCCCGAAGGATTGATCATCCGAGGTCTGCACGGCATTGGGCAGGGGCGCCCAAAAACTCGGCCAGCCGGTGCCGCTGTCGAACTTGGTGGCGGATGAAAACAGCGCCAACGCGCAGCCGGCACAGTGAAAAATGCCCTTGCGGTGCTCATTCAATAACGGGCTGGTAAACGGCGCCTCGGTGCCCTGCTGGCGCAAGATATAATACTGGCCGGGTGAGAGGAGCTGGCGCCATTCGGCATCAGTATGCGTGACCTCGAACGTGCCGGCCACCGCCGCGTTAGGGGTGAAAACACGCCAGAAAAACGCCGCCGCGGCGGCGCCGGCGGTGAGGGTAAGGAGGTTGCGGCGACTGGGCATTTCGGAGCTCCAAGACAATTAAGCAAGCGCTGCTCTTTTGAACCATTCTGCGCGGCCCGATTCAGATTTCGCTAGACTCAATTATCGGGACGCGAGACGCAAAAAATTTATTTACTCTGGTGCACGGGGGCTCCAGCGGCACGGGCCAAAGCAATCAAAAGTTTTTTGGTTCTTTTTTTTCAAAAAAGAACCGCTTACTCGCCCTCAACTCACCGGAAACACGGTCACCGGATCGGCCCGGTAGAGTGTGGGGAACAGATGCGCTAGCGCCTGGACCTTTGGGATGTCGTTGATCGCGATATAGGGGTAGTCCGGGTTACGGACCAGGAAGTCCTGGTGGTAATTTTCCGCCACATAGAACGGCATCGCGGGGTCCAGCCTGGTCACGATCGGCGCGGGATAGACATGCGAGGCCGAGAGCTGGGCGATATAGGCCTGCGCGATTTTCTCCTGCTGCGGGGATTCATACCAGATCTCGCCGCGGTACTGGGTGCCGTCATCCGGGCCCTGGTAGTTGAGCTGGGTCGGGTCGGTCGCGACCGAGAAATAGATTTGCAGGATTTGCGCGTAAGAAATTTGCGCCGGGTTGAAGATGATTTTCACGGTTTCCGCATGGCCGGTGCTGCCGGTGCTGACCTGGTCATAGGTCGCGGTGCTGGCCGCACCGCCGGTATAGCCGGCATAAGCGTGCTCCACGCCGCGCACATGCTCAAACACCCCCTGCATTGCCCAGAAGCAGCCGCCGGAGAGGATGGCGGTTTCCTCGGGCGCGTTATCGGGCGGGTTGTAGGCGGCGGCCGGAATGGCGATGGCTGGCGTATCGGTCTGCGCGAAGCTGCGGCCGATGCCGGCGAACCAGATCAACCCGGCGGCGAGCGCCAGAGCGCCGATGGAAAAACAGCGAAGCAACAGCGAGCGCGACATTTGGAATGTTCCTTCCAGTCTCATGCTCCCAGAGATTGGCCGTTATACCTGGAATGTCCAGGCATTGAATCGATGCTCCCTGGGTATGGGACATCAAATTCATGCCAACTCGGCATTGGCCCGGCGGCTGGTTTTGGCGGCAATTGCAGGTCGCGGCCTGATGGGCAGGTCCCGCGAAACCAGGAGAGAGACGATGAAACAATATATTTTTGCCGCCGCGATTGCCGCCAGCATGGCCGCCGCCCCCGCCGCCTTTGCGGAACGCTGGGTGGCACCGGTGAACGGCACGGTGAGTGCGGTGATGATGCAAGACGGCGACGTGATGATGAAGATCAAGCTCCCCGCCACCGAATTCAAGGCGATGACCGCGGATATGGCGGCTGGCGGCAAGACCTGCACGATCCAGCATATCTACCCGGATGCGCTGAACACGATGATTTTGGTGTGCAAATAGGCGTCGCGGCTTGAAAAAATCGAAGCAAAAACCTTGGTCACCCGGGCGATCACGGTCCCACCAGCACCGCGCCAAAGGAATCAGAAGTTTTTTGCGGCGCTTTTTTCAAAAAAGCGACCGCTTACCTCACGTCTCAAGCTGCCGCCGGGCGCCTTTGCGTGCTCTGCGGCGGCGGGTCGTCGGCGGTCGGGGTGAGCGCTTCCAGCAAGGCCAAGCGGAGCTGGTTGAGTTTGCGCTCATTCTCGATTTTCATACCGAACACGTCTTTGACGTAGAACACGTCCACCGCGCGCACGCCGTAGGTGGTGACATGGGCGGAGGCGATTTGCAGCCCTTCATCCGAGATTGCGGAGGTGACGTCGTGCAGCAGGCCGGGGCGGTCGCGGCCGTTGACCTCGATCACGGTGTGGCGGTTTGAGGCGCGGTTATCCACCACGACGCGCGGCGGCACATGGATGGCGCGCATGCGGCCAGGGATCAGGCTGCGGGTTGCCTTGCGGATTTCGGTGGCGAGTTTGAGCCGGCCTGAGAGCGCCTGCTCGATAAGGGCGGCGAGCCGCGCCAGGCGGTGCGGCGCGTCATACGGGCCGCCGGCGGCGTCCTGGATCCAGAAGGTGTCGAGCGCCATGCCGTCGGTGAGGGTATGGATGCGCGCATCGACGATCGAGGCGCCGGCGATGGCGAGCGCGCCGGCGATGCGGCTGAACAGCCCGGCATGGTCGGCGGTATAGACCAGCACCTCGGTCACCGCGCGGGCGGGCAGCGGCTCGGTATGCACGGTGAGCGGGGCGGAGCGCGCTTTGGCATCCCGGATCATGCGGGCATGGCGCTCGATGCTTTCAGGGTCGAAGCCGAGCCAGTAGCTGGGATAGCCGAGCGAGAGGAAATCTTCGCGCGCCGGCGCCGGCCAATCGGCCAGCAGCGTGGCCACCACCTCTTTCACGCGAGCGATACGCGCATCACGCTCGGTGGTGGAGAGCCCGCCCTCCAGCACTTCCGCGACGCGGGCGTACAGCTCGCGCAATAGGGTGGCTTTCCAGCCATTCCAGACTTTCGGGCTGACGGCGCGGATGTCCGAGACGGTAAGGATCAGCAGCAGGCGCAGCCGCTCCGGGCTCTGGATGGTGTCGGCCAGGTCCAGGATGGTTTTGGGGTCATCGATATCGCGCGAGAAGGCGGTCTGGCTCAGCAGCAAATGGTGCAGCACGAGCCAGGAGACCATTTCCGTCTCCTCCGCGGTGAGCCCCAAAGCCGGGCCGACGGTGAGCGCGATATCAGCCCCCAGCTCGGAATGATCGCCACCGCGGCCTTTCGCGATATCATGCAGCAAGGTGGCGGCGTAGAGCGCCCGGCGGGATTGCACCTGGTCGATCAGCCCGCTGGCGACCGGGGCGATTTCGCGCAACGTGCCGGCCTCGATCGAATTCAGCACCTTCACGGCCTGCACGGTGTGCACGTCCACGGTATAGACATGGTAGGTGTCGAACTGCATCTGGCCGACGATGCGCCGCCAATCCGGCATATAGCGGCCGAGCACGCCGGTCTCGTTCAGCAGCGTGAGCCAGCGCGCGGAATCGCAGGTTGGACTCACCCCGTCGCCCTCACCGCCGCACAGCAGATTGAGGAACAAAGCGGCGGCTTTTTTATTGCCGCGCAGATCGGCGGCCAGCGGCGCCGAGCGGATCAACATACGCAGCGCCAGCGGGTGCAACTCCACCCCGCGGTCGCGCGCCATCAATAGGATGCGGAAGATGCTGGTGGGGTCGGCCTCCGGGTCGCGCCCAGGGGCGAACAGAATTTTGCCGTCCGCCAGCACAAACCCGGCCTCGGCCAAAGCGGCGTCAGTCTCCGCCACGATCGCCGGCGGCCCGAGGGCTGCGCGGACCAAAGCAGGCTCCAGCACGCCGGTGACGCGCGCGACCTCACGCACCACCAGGAAGTAGTGCCGCATGAAGCGCTCGACACCATCCTGCCGGCCATGGCGGGTATAGCCCATGCGGGCGCCGACAACGGGCTGGAAGTCGAAGGTCAGGCGCTCCTCCGCCCGGCCGGCGACGTAGTGCAGATGAAAGCGCACGGTCCAGAGATATTCCCATGCGCGCTTGCAGGCCCGCGCCTCGGTCTCGGTGAGGATGCCGCCGCCCGGGGCGTCCGGCCCAACAAGTTCGGTCATGGCAAAAGTGTTGAAGACGTAGCGCGAGACCCAGTAGAGCGTTTGCAGGTCACGCAAACCGCCTTTGCCTTCCTTCACATTCGGCTCGACCATGAAGGGGGTTTCACCAAAGCGGCGGTGGCGGGCGGCGCGCTCGGCCTGCTTGGCGTGGATGTAGTCGGCCGGGCCGTCCGCCGCGCAATCGGCCCGGAACGCACGCTGGAAATCCGCGAATAATGCGCGGTCGCCGGAGAGACATCGCGCATCCAGCAGCGAGGTGCGGATGGTCACATCCGCCTTGGCCTCGCGCAGGCAATCCGGGATCGAGCGGGTGGCGTGGCCGACTTTCAGGCCAAGGTCCCACAGGAAATACAAAATGAACTCGACAGCACGCTCCAGCCGCTCGCTCGGCTTACCGCCGGTAAGGAATAGCAAATCGATATCCGAGAACGGCGCCAGGGTGGCGCGGCCATAGCCGCCGGTCGCCGCCATCGCCAACCGGTCCTCCGGCTCCAGCGGCAGCACCGCCAGGGTATAGTCAAACAGCGCGCCAGCCAGCTCATCCATCAGCCCGGCATGCAGCCGCCCGGCCGCGAGACCGTTGATGCCATCACGCTCAAACCGTAATTGCACATGCGCCTGCAGCCGCCCGAGCTGCCGGCGGAAGGATGCCAAAGCCTCATCACGCGGCGGCGGATTGCCCGTAGGCACCAGCTCGGCCAGGGCGGCGGCAATCTCAGGGGGTTTGGGCGGTAAACTCATATCCATCAGGGTAGATCAAACGGGGGGTTGTGGGAACGAGAAAGGAAGCGGTTCTTTTTTTGAAAAAAAGAACCAAAAAAACTTTCATTTATGCTGGGCTTGGGGGGCGGCTCCCACTCCGCCCTGGCGCCCAGGCCAAGGATTACAAAAATTGTCGATTGGGGCTTCATTGTTTTGAAACCTTCTGTTTCAAGGCGTAGAGCGCGTCCAGCGCTTCGCGCGGGCTCATCTGGTCGGGGTCCATATTTTGCAGGGCAGTCAGCAATTCATCGCGCGCATCCGGCTGTTCGGGCTCGGCTTGCGCAAAGAGTGGCAGGGGCATGGTTGACGGAGCGTTACGTTCCGCGGCTTTCAGCAGAATTTCCGCGCGCTTGGCGACAGGCTCCGGCACGCCGGCCAGGCGCGCAACATGCACGCCCCAGCTGCGCTGTGCCGCCCCGCTGATCACCTCATGCATGAATACCACCTCGCCCCGGAACTCCTTCACCCGTAGCGTAAACGGGGTGAGCCGCGGCAAAGCCTCGGCCAAACCAAACAATTCATGGAAATGTGTAGCAAATATGGCGCGGCAGCGATGACTGTTATGCAGGCTCTCCAAAACCGCCTGTGCAATCGCCAAACCATCGCGCGTGCCGGTGCCCCGGCCGATTTCATCGACGATCACGAAGCTGCGAGGCCCGGCCTGATGCAAAATCGCCGCGGTCTCGATCATCTCGACCATGAAGGTTGACCGGCCTGAAGCGAGATCATCCGCAGCGCCCACACGGGAGAATAACCGGTCCACCAGGCCAAGGCGCATTGCCTCCGCCGGCACCGGCAGGCCGGCCTGGGCCAAAATCACCGCCAGGGCGTTCTGCCGCAAATAGGTGGATTTGCCAGCCATGTTGGGGCCGGTGAGCAGCATCAGCTTTTGGCCGGGCGAGAGATCGCAATGATTGGGGATGAACCCGACGCCCGGGGCCAAGGCGGCCTCCACAACCGGATGCCGCCCGGCCGTGATGCTGAAATCGGTGTCATCGGTCAGCGCCGGGCAGCAATAACGGCCGGCGGCGGCAAGAGTCGCGGCAGATTGCAGCACATCCAGCAATGCCAGCGCCTGCGCGCAGGCGGCGAGCGGCTCGGCCTGCGCCATAATCTGCTTCACCAGCCAGCCAAACACCACGCGCTCGCGCGAAGCGGCCCGGGCCGCTGCCTCCGAGATGCGCTGGTCCAGCCCCGACAGCTCGGTCTCCGTAAACCGCGCGCCATTGGCCATGCCCTGGCGCAAAATCAGCTCCTTATGCACACGCAGCGCCTCAACCGCGCCGGCCGGCACCTCGATCACGTAGCCGAGCTGCGCGTGGTGCCGGATTTTCAGCGAAGCCACGCCATAGCGCTGCGCCAGCTCGCTCTGCAAATTCGCGATCACCTGGCGGGTATTGTCCCGCAAGGCACGCTCGGCATCCAGTTCACCGTCAAACCCCGCTGCGATCGCGCCACCATCCTCGAGTTTGAACGGCGCCGGCTCGGCCAATGCGCGCTTCAGCGTGGCGGCCAGTTCAGGCGCCGGGTTGAGCGCGGCGCCCGCCGAATCCAGCAACGCCACGCCGGGGGGGAGCAAAGGTGCCGCGCGCGCCGCGACGGCAAGCCCCGCCGCGATCGCGGCCAAATCCCGCGGCCCGGCGCGGCCAAGGGCAATGCGGGCGAACGCCCGCGCCATATCCGGCGCCTGGGCTAAGACCGCCCGCAGCGGCGCCGCGGCGCCGCTATCGCGCAGCGCGATCCATGCCGCCTGGCGCGCCCGTAACGGTGCCAGTTCGTTGAGCGGTGCCGCCAGCCAGGCCGCCAGCAGCCGCGCCCCCGCGGCACTCACCGTGCGCTTGACCGCGGCCAGCAGACTCCCCGCCTCGCCACCGCCGCGGCTGGAGAGAATCTCCAAACTCGCGCGCGTTGCCGCGTCCATCTCCAGTGCGCCCGCCGCACCGCGCGGGCTGGGGTGGGAGAGTGCGGGCATCGCCCCCATCTGCGTCGCCCGGATATAGGCCATCACCGCGCAACCCGCCTGCGCCTCCACATCCTCGAACACACCGAACGCATCCAGGCTGGCCGCGCCAAAATCCTGCGCCAAAGCCCGCCGCGCCGCCGCCGCATCCGCCGGCTGGGACAATGCCAGCCGGCCAGTGGCGACCCGCCGCGCCTCATAAACCCCGAGCGCCACCCCCTCTCCCGCCAAAATCTCCGCCGGATCAAGCCGCCCCAGCAACGCCTGCAAACCGGGCACATCACAAGCCTCGGTCTCAAACAACCCGGTCGAAATATCCGCCCAGGCCACCCCCAAACGCGCCCCCGCCTGCACCACCGCCGCCAGAAAATTCGCCCGGCCGGCATCCAGCAAACTCTCCTCGGTAATCGTCCCAGGAGTCACCAGCCGCACCACATCACGCAGCAACGGCCCCTTCGCACCCCGCGCTTTGGCGGCCGCCGGATCCTCCAACTGCTCGACAATCGCCACCCGGAAACCGCGCCGGATCAGCCGCGCCAGATACATCTCGGCCTGACTCACCGGCACACCACACATCGGCACCGGCTGGCCCTGATGCTGGCCACGCGCGGTCAACGCAATGTCCAGCGCCGCCGCCGCCGCCTGCGCGTCAGCAAAAAACAACTCATAAAAATCGCCCATGCGAAAAAACAGCAAAGCATCCTCATGCCTCGCCTTGATCGCAAACCACTGCGCCATCGCCGGCGACGCGCCCGCCGCATCACTCACCACCATGCACCCACACTAACCCGATCCCGGCCAAGCGGGCCACAGGGGGACGCGTCAGGAATGTAAAGCCAGTGGGGCCTTCGATGCCTACTGCGCCGCCTCTTGCGTGCCGAACGGCCGGGCCAGGCGGGTTGGGTTGGGGGCGCCGATGAGGGCTGCCAGGCGGGCGGCTGGGATGGGGTAGCTGAACAGATAGCCCTGGGCTTGGCCGCAGCCATAGATGGTGAGGAGCTCGGCTTGTTCGGCGGTTTCAACACCTTCGGCGGTGACCTGCATATTCATCCGCTGCGCCAGGCCGATGATGGCGAGGATGATGGAGCTATCGTCTTTTTCGTACCCGAGGTCGCGGATGAAGGAGCGGTCGATTTTGATTTTGTCGAAGGGGAAGCGGCGCAGATAGCTGAGCGAGGAGTAACCAGTGCCGAAATCATCCAGTGCGATGCGCACGCCGCGGGCGTGCAATTGCCAGAGCGCGTCCACCGTTTGGGCGGAGGTTTCCAGCATGGTGGTTTCGGTGATTTCGAGTTCCAGCCGGCTGGGGGCGAGGCCGGATTCAGAGAGCGCGCGGTCGATGGTATCGACCAGCCCGGCTTCGCGGAACTGCAGGGGGGAGAGGTTGATGGCGACGCTGATATGGGCTGGCCAGTGTGCGGCTTCGGCGCAGGCCTGGTGCAGCACCCAGTCACCGATATGGCTGATCAGGCCGGTTTCCTCGGCGATGGTGATAAAGTCGGCGGGGGGCAGCAGGCCACGTTCGGGGTGTTGCCAGCGCAGCAGGGCTTCGGCGCCCACGTAGTTGCGGCTCGCGAGATCGACGATCGGCTGGTATTCCAGGCGGAATTCGTTGCGGGCGAGGGCTTGGCGCAGGGCCGATTGCAGGGCCCGGCGGTCCTGCACACGCTCATCCATTTCGGAATCGTAAAAGCGGAAGCGCCCGCGGCCATCCACCTTCGCGCGGTAGAGGGCGAGATCGGCGTTTTTCATCAAGCCGCTGGTGGTTTGCGCGTCCTCCGGGCCGCGGGTGATGCCGATGCTGACGCCGATCTGCAGCAATTGCCCATCGAAATAATACGGCCGGGTGATACGGTCGATAATGCGTTCGGCGATGGCGGTGGTTTCCGCCACGTCGGCGGTGAGCAGGATGATGGCGAATTCGTCGCCGCCGAGGCGGGCCGCGAGGTCGATTTCCCGGATGCAGGAGCGCAGCCGTTCGGCGACCGCGACCAGCACGGCGTCCCCGGTGGCGTGGCCGAGCGTGTCGTTGACGATTTTGAAATGGTCGAGATCGAGGCTGAGCAGGGTGGCTCCGGTCTGTTCGATGTTCTGGCAGGCCTGGTGCAGGAACTCGCTGAACAACACGCGGTTCGGCAGTTTGGTCAGGCTGTCATGGCGGGCGAGGAAGGCGATGTGTTCCTGCTGGCGGCGCTGGCCGGTGATGTCCGAGCCGACACCGTGATAGCCGGCGAAGCGGCCGAATTTGTCCAGGATCGGCTTGCCGGTGAGCGACCAGTAGCGCTCCTCACCATCGATGATGACCGGCACGACCAGGTCGCGGAACGGCGAGCGTTCCTCGATGGCGCGGACCAGCCGTTCGATCGGCGAGCCCGGGCGGTGCTCGTAATTCATGATCTCGCCCAGCAGCGCGCGCGGGAACAGCCCCTTGATGGCGGCGGCCGGGCGGCGCGCGACCTGGGCAAGCCGGTCGCTCACCGGCAGCATTTCGAGCGCCGCATTGGTCTCCCACAGCCAGTCGCTCGCGTTTTCCTCGAAATCGCGCAGCAGGAGCTTGATAACGGTGCTATTCTCTTCCAGCTGAATCGCGCCGATGGCCCGCTCGTTCATGCGCCTGTTGAGGTAGATGATGCAGTAGCCGGTCAGCACGATAAAGGCCGAAACGTCGGCGAGTGAAAACGGATCATTCATATGGTTGAGCAGCAGACAGATGCACACCCCGGCCGAGACCGGTGCCCAGAACGCAAAAGCGCAAGACAGCGGGGAGACGAGCACCGGTGTCGCAATGCAGCCTACGGCGATGCCATAGATCAGCTCCCGCTGGGAACCATTGGCGTAGGGCATCAGCAGGTTGAAATATACACCCCATAGGATGCCAAGCAGGACCAGGAGGCCGCGCACGTCGCCAATATGTTTTTTGGCGTCCTCAGCCGTGGCACGGGTGTGGCGTAGCCAGCGTATGCTGAGAACGATGACGAACAGATAGCCGATTTCCATCGCGCTCAGCACCGATAAACGGCTGGCGGCGGCGGGGGCGTGGCGGAAGTCGAACCCCAAAAGACCGACCGAGTTGAGGCCGACAAAGGCACGGCCCATGATCACTTTCGCAAAGTCGGAAGCCTGGCCGAGATAGAGCCGGTCCCGCAGATCGGGCGGCACTTT